>ENA-OXEV01000258-OXEV01000258.1-human-gut-metagenome-genome-assembly--contig:-NODE-258-length-26960-cov-10.0907_pt1 | contig 26960 bp, 26 predicted proteins | sample MGYA00249833_ERZ652260 | MGnify/ENA primary metagenome ERZ652260 (study PRJEB26925, sample SAMN05826808) | human gut metagenome | biome: ENVO:2100002; feature: ENVO:00000062; material: ENVO:00002003...
ATAAGAGACAGTTTACTATCCTGGGGAATTTATAAAGGGAATATCAAACAACATTATGATAATTCTTTTGTGAATGCTATATATGAAACAATGGAGATGTTTGAAAATCCTGTATGGAATCTGTCGAAAAAAGAACAGATGACATATGTTAAAAATATTATGAGTAAATGTGAAATACAAAATATGTTAAAGGAAATGAGCTTTAATGGTGATGTTCGTATTAAGGCTGATATAATCAAAAATCAAAATTATATAAAATTTAGAAGCTATTATCAAATGAAAAAATTAAAAGATAACGTAAGAAAAAACAAAATGATTATGAGATTATATCATAGGTTAAGAGATAGAAAATGAAAAAAATATTATTTATATTACCTTCATTAGAAGTTGGTGGTCTACAAAGGGTACAGATAACTATTGCTAATCAACTGGTGATACATGGTTATGATGTAACGGTTATGATTTTAGATCCTATTGATGATTTAAAACTGGAGTTAGATTCGAGAATTAATCTTATACACAAGCCATATAAAGATCATATAGGAGATAAAATTCCGTATATTCGTCATAAATTTTACGATTCTGGAATGTGGGAAACTCGTGCATCAGCTGATAAATTACATCAGTATTATATTGGAAATGAAAAATATGATGTTGAAATCGCATTTTTCAGAGGGTTGGCATTGAAGATTGTATCTGGATGTAGAGATAAAGATGTAAAGCATTTGGCGTGGGTACATAGTGATTTCAGAAAGACTAAAAGTTATATGAATAATTTTAAGAGTCTTGTGGATGTAAAAAAAGCATATGGCAAGTTAGACGCTGTTGTTTGTGTATCTAAGGAAGCACAGCAGGGATTTGTAAATTCAATCGGTGATACTGATAATTTAAAAACTATATATAATATACTTCCTATAGATGAAATTAAACATAAGGCAAAAGAAAAGCCACGAGTTAAGATAAAAAAAGCCGCTTTGAATCTTGTTTTAGTAGGAAGGCTTCTTGATTCTGTAAAAGGTCAAAAAAGATTGATAGGAGTAGTTTCTAAGTTACATAGGGAAGGAATAGATTTATCGTTAACTATAGTTGGTGGAGGACCAGATGAGAACTTACTAAGGCAGGAGATAGAGATACGGGATGCATCGAACTATATTGTTATGTGTGGAAATGAAATTAACCCATATCCATATATTGAACAGGCTGATATGTTGATCTGTGCTTCTTATTATGAGGGATATAATTTGACTGTAGCAGAAGCATTAATTTTAGACACACCTGTATTAAGTACAGATTGTACGGGTCCTAATGAAATATTGGATTATGGGAAATATGGTATGATTGTTGAGAATAGTGAAGAAGGTTTGTATAAAGGAATAAAAAAGTTTACAGATAATCCTAAATTGTTACTAGAGTATAAGGAAAAAGCTATTGCAAGGAAAAAATTTTTTGATGAAAAAAAAATATTAGATGAAATAATGAAATTATTTGCAAGAAAGTAGGAAAGATATGCCCGAAATTAGTATAATAATTCCAGTGTATAATGTAGAAAGAAAAATCCAAAGGTGTCTCGATTCAGTAAAGCACCAGACGTTTTCTGATTTTGAGCTGATTTTGGTTAATGATGGATCTACGGATAAATCGGGTGAAATTTGCGATAAATATGTGGCAAATGATGAACGGTTTAAAGTGATTCATCAGAATAACCAAGGAGTATCAGTTGCGCGAAATGCAGGAATAAATATTGCGAAGGGAAGATATATAACCTTTATAGATAGTGATGACTATGTAAACGGAGATTTTCTATCTAATTTATATGCTACTATTTGTTCTAGTGGTGCAGATATTGCGATGTGCAATTATTACATGGTATTTGAGGATAGAACTGATGTTTGCATGAAACATGGATATAGTTCAGGAAATATACTGGAAAAGGATGAAATAAAAAGTGTTTTTTACAAGCATATACAAGACAATGATTGTACAATCGGATATTTTAGTTTGTGGAACAAAATTTATAGAAGTAACCTTATAAGAGAAAATCATATTTTCTTGGATACAGAGATGTCTTTTGGTGAAGATATGATGTTTATTATGCAATGTTTGAAATTCTCTAATAAAATTGCTTTTATCGAAGAACCTTTATATTATTATGAAATGACAGAAAATGGTTTGTTTTCTAGGTATCGTAGAAGTTTTTTGAATGATACTATGAAGTGTTATTGTTCCTTGGTTTCTCAATTAAAAATTAAAGAAGTGGAAGAACTTTTGCCGCTTTCATTAAAGTACTATGGTTATGTAATGCAGCATATTAGAGGGATTATAGAAAATGAATCAGAAAAAATAGCATTGATCAGGAATGTTTATAAAAATAAAACAGCACAAGAAATCATACACAATATCGTTTCTAATTTGAAGTGTAAAAAAATAGACAAATTTGATCAGCAGGATATACGATTGATTCGATTATTGGGCAAAAAAAGATATTGGGCAGCCACTATCCTTGCATTATATCAGTTTGACAATAATTTTTGGTTGAGAAAATGCAGATATGAAATTTCGCTATTTCAAGGATGTATGGAAGCAGATTATAATACTAAGCTTAAGTCAATTAAGTGGAGTATAAAAACAAAGGGACTATTCATTGTTGCACCTAGGACAAAAATATTAACAAAAAAAACATCTCAAATCAATATAAGGGATTATTTTTCTATGAACTTATGTTGGGACGGAAGACAAAATCAACCTGCCAGTTTAACTCTTGGGAATAACGCAATCTTAAATGTGAAAGCGTTTAGAGCATATAGTGGATCTTACATATCTGTTGCCGATAATGCTAAGTTAAGTCTGGGGACGGGATTTATAAATAACAATACAAAAATTAGTTGCTTTGAAAAAATTATTATTGGTGATGATGTCAAGATTTCTGAGGATGTACTGATTAGAGATTCAGATAATCATACGATTGTTAGACAAGGATATGTGAAAACTGCGCCTATTTATATAGGCAATCATGTCTGGATAGGTGCGAGAGCCACAATTTTAAAAGGCGTTACAATTGGAGATGGAGCAGTAATTGCTGCCGGAGCAGTTGTTACGAAGAATGTACCCCCAAACTCCTTGGTAGGGGGGGTACCGGCAAAGATAATAAATAATAAGATTATATGGGAGTGATATTATGGAAAAAAAATGGACAACGGTTATTGAACCACAGAATAAGTTGTTGGAATTGAAGTTAAATGAAGTATGGAAATACAGAGATTTAATACTTTTGTTTGTTCAGAGAGACTTTAAGACAAAATATAAGCAGACGATTCTAGGACCGCTTTGGTTTATTATACAGCCGTTATTTACTACGGTAATTTATACATTCGTATTCGGAAATTTGGCTGGCCTTTCAACAGATGGGCTTCCTCAATTTTTGTTTTACATGGCAGGAAATGTTCCATGGTTATATTTTTCTACATGTTTGACAACTACATCAAATACTTTTACAGGAAATGCAGGTGTTTTTGGGAAGGTATATTTTCCGAGACTTACAACACCAATTGCTACCGTTATTACGGCTATGATTAATTACATGATTCAATTTGCTATGTTTTTAATTTTTGAAGTGTATTATTTATCTATTGGGGCAAATGTACATATTAATTCCTATGCATTACTTACACCGATTTTGGTTATACAAATGGCTCTTTTAGGAATGGGATTTGGTATTATTATTTCTTCATTAACTACGAAATATCGTGACTTACAGGTTTTGGTAAGTTTTGGGGTATCGCTTTGGATGTATGCAACACCTATTGTTTATGCAGCGTCATCCTTATCAGAAAAAGCATATGCAATTCTAATGCTTAATCCAATTGCGCCAATTATTGAAATTATGCGCTACGGTTGGCTAGGAGCAGGAACTGTATCATTATTTCATTGGGGAGTAAGTTGGATTACAACTATTGTGGTTGTTTTTGTTGGAATTATTATGTTTAATAGAGTAGAAAAAACGTTTATGGATACAGTATAACAAATAAAAGTAGTGAGGTAATCAATATGAATGATAATAAAGATGTTGCAGTTCAAATAACCGATTTAAAAAAGAAGTATCGTCTTGGTGTCATCGGAGGGGGAACACTTCAAGGTGATATTCAAAGTTGGTGGGCTAAAAAGCGAGGGAAAGAAGATCCTAATTTAAAAATTGGACAAAAAGAATATGGTAAAAATGAAACATTTATGGCATTAAACGGTATTGATTTAACAGTAAAAAAAGGTGAACGCTTGGGTATCATTGGACATAATGGTGCAGGAAAATCCACTTTATTAAAACTCCTTTCAAGAGTAACTGCACCAACAGAAGGGAAAATATGTATTGATGGTCGTATTTCATCTATGCTGGAAGTGGGGACTGGATTTAATCCTGAATTGACGGGGCGAGAGAATATATATTTAAATGGTGCTATACTTGGAATGTCAAAATCAGAAGTAGACTCAAAAATTGATGAAATTATTGAGTTTTCAGAGTGCGGACAATTTATTGATACACCTGTAAAACGTTATTCTTCTGGAATGTATGTGAAGCTTGCATTCTCTGTTGCAGCACATTTAGATAGTGAAATATTGATTATGGATGAGGTACTGGCGGTTGGAGATATGAAGTTTCAACAGAAATGCCTTGGTAAAATGAGTGATGTGTCTGAAAGTGAAGGAAAAACTGTTTTGTATGTCAGTCATAATATGAATACAATTCGACAATTATGTGATCGTTGTATAGTGCTTGATCATGGAAAAGTTATTTTCGATGGAGATGTTGAAGATGCAATAGAAATTTATATAGATAAAGAAAATGCCAAAAGCCTTACATTTGTAGATTTTAACCAAATCGAAAGAGATAAACCAGAATTAGGAGAAAAAGCACGGTTAGAGTATTTTGAATTTGTGGAGAAGAAAGATTCGGTATTTACTCAAGGAGAGAAGATTAAGTTTAGGCTGAAGTGGAAAAAAGAAAAAGAGGATAATGAATATAGCTACAGGTTATTCTTTTCTATAAGATATGCTGATAATTCAGTGGTAGCTAGTTGTTTTTCTCAGGTTTTAGAAAAAGATAATGCCATTTACGAATTGGATGTTTCACAGCTGGTGGAAGGAAAATATAGTTTTGCAATAGCGCTTTATGCTGTAAATATTTTTGGGACAGAGACTATGTGTGATCATTCGATTATTAGAATACCATTTTCTTTAATAAATAAGGACAAAATAGATGTAGAATGGAATAGACAATGGTGGGGAAATATTCGATTGGCAGATGTTTGCGAAACACAAGGTGTGAAGGAAAAGTAAAAATGTATGGTATAAACCAAATAGTTAATAGATTTATAACGCAGTTGGTAGAACTAAAGGGTTATATAAAAATATATTTTAAAAGAAGAAAAATGAAGGTGTTATCTATAGAGGAAACAATTTCAGAAATAATATTAAATCAGTGTTCTGTAAGCAGATTTGGCGATGGAGAGTTTTATATTATGGATGGGATTGATATACGATTTCAAAGTTCAGATAGATTACTGCGCGAAAGGTTGATTGAGATAATACATTCTCAAGATTCAAAGTGTCTTATTTGTATAGGAAGTGCTATTAATCCATTAAACTATCGTGATTTTACGAAGAATCAGGTTAAATGGTATAAGGTACACTATAAACGGGAGGCAGTAAACAAATTCAAATATCTTGAGGAGAATAGAACGTATTATAATCTGTTAATTAGCCGTTTTTGGATTCCTCTACGCAATAAAGAAAGAGCTATGGATATTGCTTTGAGTTTAAAGAAAATATGGGAAAATAGAGATTTGGTAATAATTGAAGGATATATGACAAGGATGGGAGTTGGGAATGATTTGTTTTCAGCTGCGAAAAGTTGTAGGAGAATTTTATGTCCGGCTGAAAATGCATTTAAAAATTATACGGAGATATTAAACGCAGCAAGGAAATTTCCAAAGGATATGTTGTTTTTGATTGCCCTAGGACCAACAGCAACAGTACTAGCTTATGATTTACATATTAATGGCTATCAGGCTATTGATATTGGACACATTGATTTAGAATACGAATGGATGAAAGCTAAATCTTGTGATCACATTAAAGTAAAGGGGAAATATGTAAATGAAGTCGAAGGAGGGAATATTGTTGATGATTGTTTTGATGAGGTGTATTTAAATGAAATTGTTGACAGAATATGTTGACATTACATTGGTATAGCTGTTTGTTATATATTAGACTATTGAATTTACATGTTGTTTATTTTACCAAAGATATTTGTGACTTTTTGAAGGGCATGTATAGATAAAGTAGGGAATAAAAAAATGTTAGAAATACAGGTTTGTTTCAAGATATTAGCTGTAGTAACTCCTTTAATTCTTTTGGAATTGTTGAATCACAAGCATGAATTAAAAAAAAGAATAATTCGAAGATTTTATCAGGGAAGATTTCAATCTGTAAAGGATTGGGAAAATGCTATTTATAAAAGAAACATTAAGTGGCTTAATAATACGCCAGTAGTAAAAGCATCAGATGTACAAAAAACCTTTTTGGCTAGTATATTTACTTCCAAAAAGGGAAAGGAGTCTATTCAGGTTTGGCAAGGTGCATCTATTTATCTTTCATTGAAGGAATATATGCTGATTCATCAAGATGAAAAATGTATTCTAGAAATGAAAAAATTTGAAAATAATTATAAAAATAGATATAAAATAAGTGAAATTAGAGACTCAGACTATGGGATGCTTGCATTTTCTATGCTTGACATTCCACAATCTGATGATTTAACAAAGTCTATGATACAATATGTAACAGATAATCAGGTTACAACGGGGGAAATTTTATATAAAAAAGGTGTCAAAAACATATCATTTGTGGACACATTAGGGTTTATATGTCCCTTTTTAACAAAGTATGGTGTTTTAGAAGGTGATTCAAAATACGTTAATACAGCGGTTGAACAGCTAGAGCTTTATTTAGTGAATGGGACAGAATCCAATTCTAAATTACCATTTCATGCATATGTAATTGATTCGCATATAAAAAAGGGAGTATGTGACTGGGCTAGAGGTCTTGCATGGCTATTAATTGGAATGATGGATAGTTATTTGAGTCTTAGACATCCATCACCATATGATGAATTTTTTGATAAGTATCTTTTGAAGTATGCAGAAATATTGGTTAGTTTACAGCGTAGTGATGGAGGATTTACGTGGCAGTTATTATCAGGTTATCAGACAGATTCTTCAGCAACATCAGTTTTTGGATGGTATTTGGCGTGTTGTGCCGAGATATTTGGTAATAAAAAATATTTAAAAAGTGCAAAACAGTGTAGAAAATTTATCATGACAGTAACTAATAATAATGGAATCATTGATTATTGCCAAGGAGATACACTTGGTATAGGCGTTTATTCAAGATGTTTTGATTATATGCCCTTTGCGCAAGGTTATGCATTAAGGATGCAAAAGACCATAGAAGATGCAGAAAGAATGCTTAAAGGACGAACGATTACCTAATTATAAAATTAAGATAATAAGTGAAAAAATACATTTATTTTACAGATTGATGAAGAAAGAGGTGAAGTTAAGGTGAAAATTTTGATGACTCCTCATAGTGGTTGCTATAATCATGGTTGTGAGGCAATAGTAAAATCAACAGCAGATATGTTGGGAAAGAATAATGAATTATTTTTGTATTCTTATGATATAGAGAATGATAAAAAATATGGATTGGATCAAATATGTACATTAATTGAAAATGTTTCAGAGAAAAGAATTATATCTAAATGGAAGCAGTATTCTTTTACATTAAAAGAAAAAATTACCCATGGAGATAGGGATTTGGAAGAACTTTCATATCGACATAAAAAAGCATTATTTGATACAAAAAATACATTCGTTCTTTCGATTGGCGGAGATAATTATTGTTATACTGGCATGCAACATATGCTGAGTGAACAATTAAAATGTTTCACTTATAATAAAATGAAATGTGGATTGTGGGGCTGTTCATTAGAAGAAGATGTATTAACACCTAATGTAATAGAAGATTTAAAGCAATATAAATTGATAACAGTGCGAGAGACAATATCACAAGAACTATTATTAAGAAATGGAATTAGTGATTCGGTTGTTTTGTGTTCAGATCCAGCCTTTACACTAAAAAAGGAAAACGTAACAGACTATGATGAATTTTTGCGGGATCACAATACAATTGGACTTAATATGAGTGCACTTATAAATCGGTATGATTCATATTCAAAGGCTACATATAGAAATTTTTACAATTTAATTAATACTATATTAGAGACAACAGATTCTAATATCTTAATGATACCTCATGTTCGTCAAAAGGGAAATGATGATTTAGATTCTATTTCTGAAATGGCATCTCAATTTCAGTCTAATCGTATAGCTGTGGTTGATAATGATTATAATTGTATGCAATTGAAGGATATCATTTCGAAATGTAGAGTATTTATAGGGTGCAGGACTCATGCAACTATTGCGGCATATTCTACGGGAGTTCCAACATTGGTAATAGGATACTCTACGAAATCTAGGGGTATATGCAAGGATTTGTTTGGTACGACAGAAGGTTTATTAGTAGATGCTCGAAAGTTTAGGACAGATGATGATCTTGTTAATGAATTTAGATTATTTATGCATAACGAAGATGCAATAAGAAAGGATTTAAAGACTATCATGCCTGAATATATTCAAAAGGCATATACGGGTGTAAATTCAATACAACAAATATTTAATTTTTAAAGGAGCAAGAGGATGAAGATAGCAGTAGCCGGCACAGGATATGTAGGATTATCTATTGCCACGCTATTATCTCAGAATCATGAGGTTATGGCAGTAGATATTGTACCTGAAAAAGTGGACTTAATCAATAAGCGTAAGTCACCAATTCAGGATGAATATATTGAAAAATATTTAGCAGAAAAAGATTTAAATTTAATTGCGACTTTGGATGCAGAAAAAGCTTATAAAGATGCAGATTTTGTAGTGATTGCGGCACCGACAAATTATGATAGTAAGAAGAATTTTTTTGATACCTCTGCCGTAGAGGCTGTGATTAAGTCGGTTATCCAATATAATCCCGACGCTGTGATGGTAATCAAGTCAACAATACCGGTCGGCTTTACGGAAATGGTTCGTGAAAAATACCATTGTGATAATATTATTTTTAGCCCTGAATTCTTAAGAGAATCAAAAGCATTATATGATAATTTGTATCCAAGCCGTATTATTGTTGGAACAGATGTGGAAAACGCCCGTTTAGTAAAAGCTGCGAATACTTTTGCGGCTTTGTTGCAGGAAGGAGCAATTAAAGAAGATATACATACTTTAATCATGGGATTTACCGAAGCAGAAGCTGTGAAGTTGTTTTCGAACACATATCTTGCATTACGAGTTTCGTATTTTAATGAATTAGATACTTACGCTGAAATGAAAGGCTTAAATACAGAGCAGATTATTGACGGTGTGTGTCTTGATCCACGTATAGGTACTCATTATAATAATCCTTCATTTGGGTATGGCGGCTATTGTTTGCCAAAAGATACAAAGCAGCTACTTGCCAATTATGAAGATGTTCCTCAAAATATGATGTCTGCAATTGTAGAATCAAATCGTACAAGAAAAGATTTTGTGGCAGATAGAGTGCTTAAGATGGCAGGATATTATGATTATTACAATAGAGGAGAGTTTTCAGCGGAAGAAGAAAAAGAATGTATTGTCGGAGTTTATAGATTGACTATGAAAAGTAATTCAGATAATTTCCGTCAGAGCAGTATTCAGGGTGTTATGAAACGTATAAAAGCAAAAGGAGCAACAGTAATTGTATACGAACCAACATTGAAAGATGGCAGTACATTTTTCGGAAGTAAAGTTGTCAATGATTTAGAAGCATTTAAAGAAAAGAGTCAGGTAATTATTGCCAATAGGTTTGACAGTTGCCTGGAAGATGTCCAGGATAAAGTATATTCTAGAGATATATTTAAAAGAGATTAAGGAGAGGGATATAAAAATGAGTATTTTTAAAAATAAAACATTATTAATCACTGGTGGAACAGGGTCTTTTGGGAACGCAGTTTTAAACCGCTTCCTTGATACAGATATCAAAGAAATCCGTATTTTCTCGCGCGATGAGAAAAAGCAGGATGATATGAGACATGAGTTTCAGGCAAAAATGCCGGAAGCATCAAATAAAATTAAGTTTTTTATTGGAGATGTTCGTGATCTGGCATCCGTAAAGAATGCAATGCACGGAGTTGACTATATTTTTCACGCAGCAGCTTTAAAACAGGTTCCATCTTGCGAGTTCTTTCCGATTGAAGCTGTAAAGACGAACGTACTCGGTACAGAAAATGTATTAACAGCTGCAATTGAAGAAGGTGTAAAATCTGTTATCTGTCTTTCTACAGATAAAGCAGCTTATCCGGTGAACGCAATGGGGACAAGCAAGGCAATGATGGAAAAGGTCATTGTAGCCAAATCAAGAACCGTAGATCCGGAAAAAACAAAAATCTGCTGTACTCGTTACGGAAACGTTATGTGTTCCCGAGGATCTGTAATTCCTCTTTGGATCGAACAGATCAAAGCAGGCAATCCGATCACCATTACAGAACCTTCTATGACAAGATTTATTATGAGTTTGGAAGAAGCGGTAGATTTGGTATTGTTTGCATTTGAAAATGGGACAAGTGGAGACATTCTGGTACAGAAAGCGCCTGCATGTACGATTGAAGTATTGGCAAAAGCTGTGACAGAATTGTTTGCACCGGGACATGAAATCAAAGTGATCGGTATCCGTCATGGAGAAAAGATGTATGAGACACTGCTTACAAATGAAGAATGTGCAAATGCAATTGATATGGGTGAGTTCTACCGTGTGCCATGTGATAAGAGAGACTTGAATTATGATAAGTACTTCAAAGAAGGGGATGTGGAAAGAAACACATTGACAGAATTTAATTCCAGCAATACAGAATTACTGGATGTAGAGCAAGTAAAAGAAAAGTTGTTGACACTGCAGTATATCAGAGATGAATTAGCGGAGTGGGAGAATCGATAATTAGGTGATTTTTAGTTATACCGTAGGATGAAGAGGGATACTTTTGATTAACAAAAAGAATAAATCGATTATATTTGTTACAATATCTTTGCTTTGTATAATTCTTTCTATTGTTATTTACATATTGGAAAAAAGTGGTGGAAGTTTTTCTTCACTTGTTACTGTTTTTAAGAGATGGCATCTTAAGGAAACTGTCGATATAGTAGCTATTCTGTCTGGAATTTCAGGTATATTAGTAGGGATAGCCAGTATTCGGATTTCTAATCTTGGAGCAGTAAAGGAATATTTTCAGCAGGGAGATGCAAAAGAATATACAGAAGCCAGGAAAAATTTATATCGAAAATTTGATGATGGAATAAAAATAGACAAGAATGATAAAGATGCAAGTAATGTGATTTCATTTTTTCACTTTTGGGGGATGATGGTAGAGAAAAAATATTTACCAATATGGGTTTTTGAAAGTGCTTCTGGTCAGGCTGTAATACGATTGTATGAAGGATTACAAGACATGATAAAAGAACGCAGACGGGATAATCCTAATTATGGAGAATATTTTGAATGGTTATACAGGAAATGTAAATCGAAAAAAAGAAAACCATTAAAAAAAGACATTGCAACAGAGCATGTTCAAGTCAGGAATTACACCAGTTTTTTGAGCCAGAAGGAATTAGAAGAAATAGGGTTTTGCAGTTATGGTACGAACGTTAAAATCAGCAGATATGCAAGAATCTACAGTCCAGAAAAAATAAAGATAGGAGACAATGTTCGGATTGATGATTTTTGTATATTGAGTGGAAAGATTAGTATGGGGTCTTACATTCATATATCCCCGTATACATGTTTAATAGCAGGTGACTATGGAATTACATTAAAAGACTTTACTACAGTATCCTCCAGATGTGCAATATATGCGGTAAGCGATGACTATTCAGGGCACAGTTTGACAAACCCTATGATTTCTTCACCCTATCGTTATCCATATGGTGGAGAAGTGATACTGAAGAAATATTCCATTATAGGAAGTGGAAGTGTAGTTTTGCCGAATGTTACAATAGGAAAGGGAAGTGCAGTTGGTGCGATGAGCCTTGTGAAGACTTCAGTTCCAAAATGGACAATATGTGCAGGAGTACCTTGTAAAAAAGTGAAGAAAAGAAGCAAAGATTTAAAAAAATTGGAGAATAAGATGATAACAGAGCAAAAAGCGGGGGTAAATACATGAACATTCTTATAACCGGCTCCAATGGTTTTGTCGGTAAAAACCTTGCAGCCAATTTATATTGTATCAAAGATGGAAAAAACAGAACAAGAGATCTTACAATCGATGAGATTTTTGAATATGACATTGATACCGAGGAATCCTTGTTAGATACATATTGTGAGAAAGCAGACTTTGTTTTCAATCTTGCAGGGGTGAACCGGCCAAAAGAGCAGTCGGAATTTATGGATGGAAATTTCGGATTTGCATCGAAACTGTTAGACACCTTGAAAAAGCATCACAATACCTGTCCGGTGATGCTTTCCAGTTCCATTCAGGCAACACTGATCGGACGCTATGGTCAGTCTGATTATGGAAAGAGCAAACTGGCAGGAGAAGAGTTATTTTTCGAATATGGTAAAGAATGTGGAGCAAAAGTACTGGTGTACCGTTTTCCGAATCTTTTCGGAAAATGGTGCAGACCAAATTACAACAGTGCGGTAGCTACATTCTGCAATAACATCGCAAACAATCTGCCGATACAGGTCAATGACAGGGCTACAGAATTAGAACTTCTTTACATTGACGATCTGGTAGAGGAGATGCTGGATGCTCTGGAAGGCAAAGAACACCACTGTGAATATCAGGAATTGGATCCGGTAGCAGATGAAGCAGGAAGATATTGTTATGTTCCAACGACCCATAAGGCAACGTTGGGAGAAATCGTAGATTTATTAGAAGCATTCAAAAATCAGCCGAAAACCCTTCTAATCCCGGAAATCCCAGAGGATTCGTTTGCAAAGAAATTATATTCGACATATTTGTCTTATCTGCCAAAAGAGGAGGTCAGTTTTCCACTGAAGATGAATGTGGATGACAGAGGAAGCTTTACAGAGCTGTTGAAAACAGCGAATTGTGGACAGTTTTCTGTGAATATTTCGAAGCCGGGAATTACAAAAGGAGAACACTGGCACAACAGCAAGTGGGAATTTTTTATTGTAGTGTCTGGACATGGTCTAATTCAGGAACGCAAGATCGGAACGGATGAAGTGATCGAATTTGAGGTTTTCGGCGAGAAGATCGAGGCAATCCATATGCTTCCGGGATACACACACAATATCATCAATTTGTCAGAAACAGAGAATCTCGTAACTGTGATGTGGGCAAACGAGCAGTTTGATCCGAAGCATCCGGATACATTTTTTGAAAAGGTGGAAGAAAAATGAGATTGATTATCTTAGGAGCAGGCGGATACGGAAAAACCGTAGCAGACGTTGCAAGACAGTCCGGGAAATATGAGCAGATTTATTTTCTGGATGACGGACAGCAAACTTCAGATTTGATATTGGGAACATGCTCAGAATATATGAAATTTGCCGATGGGAATACAGAAATGTATCCTGCATTTGGAAACAATGAAATGCGTTTGGATTGGATGAAAAAGTTATCCGATGCGCAGATTGTACTTCCGCGATTGATACATGCCACAGCTTATGTAAGTCCAACTGCAGAAGTAGGAGCCGGAACAGTTGTATTGCCGCTTGCGATCATAAATACAGATTGTCGGATCCAATCGGGCTGTATTATCAATTGTGGTTCGATTGTAGACCATGGATGTGTGATCGAAGAAGGCGTACATATTTCTCCGGGGACTGTGATCAAGGCAGAAAATCGGATTCCAAGAGTAACAAAAATTGAGGCGGGCGAAGTGGTTCCATTGCGAGCATACCCGCTGTGAGGGAGAATAGAATGAAAACAGAAGTGACATTTAAGAATAATGGGAAACTGAAATTATTGATCATTGTAGGGACTCGTCCGGAGATTATCCGCCTGGCAGCAGTGATTAAAAAGTGCCGGAACTATTTTGATACCATTCTGGCGCATACCGGACAGAACTATGACTACAACTTAAACGGTGTATTTTTCCATGATCTGGAGTTGGATGATCCGGATGTGTATCTGAATGCAGTGGGTGCAGATCTCGGAGAGACCATGGGAAATATTATTTCCGAATCTTATAAATTGATGGCAGAGATAAAACCGGACGCAGTACTGGTTCTGGGTGATACGAACAGTTGTCTGAGCGTGATCGGGGCGAAGCGTCTTCATATTCCGATTTTCCATATGGAAGCAGGAAACCGTTGTAAAGATGAGTGTCTTCCGGAAGAGACAAACCGCCGTATTGTAGACATTATTTCAGATGTGAATATGGCATATTCAGAACATGCCCGCCGTTATCTTGCGGACTGCGGATTGCCGAAAGAACGTACTTATGTGACAGGCTCTCCAATGGCAGAAGTGCTGCATGATAATCTGGAAAAAATCGAAGCATCCGATGTGCATGCCCGTTTGGGATTGGAAAAGGGAAAATATATCTTGCTCTCTGCACATCGTGAAGAAAATATTGATACAGAGAAGAACTTCTTATCACTCTTTGAGGCAATCAATAAGATTGCAGAGAAGTATGATATGCCAATCTTATATTCTTGTCATCCAAGAAGCAGAAAGAGATTGGAAGCATCAGGATTCCAATTGGATCAACGTGTCATTCAGCATGAGCCGCTAGGGTTCCATGATTATAACTGTCTGCAGATGAATGCATTTGCGGTAGTGTCGGACAGCGGAACATTGCCGGAGGAAAGCAGTTTCTTTACCTCTGTAGGTCATCCGTTCCCTGCGGTTTGTATCCGTACTTCTACAGAAAGACCAGAAGCTCTGGATAAAGGATGTTTTGTGCTTGCCGGAATCGACAGCAATTCCCTGGTACAGGCTGTGGAGACAGCAGTGGCAATGAATGAAAACGGAGATTACGGAATTCCGGTACCTGATTATGTAGAAGAAAATGTGTCTACAAAAGTTGTGAAGATCATTCAGAGCTATACTGGAGTTGTGAATAAGATGGTGTGGAGAAAGTTTTAGGAGTGTGAACTCCTCTTTAGAAGTATATTTTGCGCAGCTTCCTGATTTTTCGAGAAGTTGTCTGGAGCATTCCGGACAGTAATCCGCAATCAGGAAGCAATGCGCATGAAAGAGGCAGCATCAGAGGATATTCTATAAAAGTGTATTCAAAAATTCAGGTCTTATATTTTTTACAGATATAATCAAAGATAGATTCATCTGTTTTTGTGCTGACTTTGTTGTATCGTGCGGCATAGGAGGCATTACGCAATATCCCAAGCCCTTCCGTCTTAATATCAGAAGCGACCGGAATTTCTCGCATGCTGGATTCATCTAATATCAAGTACTCTTGTTTTCTTGCAAGGTTCTCAAAATTTTTAAAGAAGTCTACTATTTCAGCGTTACCTTCATAGGTAGTCTTTAACTCGGTCAGACTATCGTTTGAAATCAATATTTCTGAATGATTCAATCTTAATTGTCCCTTTATAAAATCAATATCTGTTGTATCTTGTGCCGATACCTTTAGTGGTGTATAGGAAAGTAAGATTCTTTGAATGACGGGAAGTCGGTTTCCGCCGCTTGATGTGGAGGATATTGTGCCGACACGACATTCGAGGTTTTGACGGAACAGGAACATATGCCGGAAGTTCAAGAAGCAGATCTCCCCATTATCCCGATTGGTCAAAAGTACATAGCAGGCATTCATAGCCAGAGAAATCATCAATTCTCCAGAGTAATATTTTTCTATTGCGTTGTTATTCACATCCGTTTTTCCAGTGTCTAAAATCAGTTCTGCCTTGCAAAAAGAATAATCTTCTGAAGGAGTAAATTTGAGCGTTCCATTTAGCAAGAAAGACTCTGAGGAAATAGTTGAAAAGGTATAAATATGAAAAGTATTGTCCTTCAATCCGTTGAAGGCCGGATGCGTTGGATTTTGAATTAAAATCTGATCGTTTATATAACTGCTGTTGAAGAAGCTTACCTCAGAAGATGGGGATGAAGTTTTGTCTGGTATATCTTCAATTTTTGTATCAAGAGAGAGTAATTCAGAAGGTTCAATTTCCAGTGCGGTACACAGCTCAAAAATGTGGTGCAATGTAAGGTTCATATTTCCGTTTTCGTTTAACAATTTTGATAATGAGGACTGACTGATATCAGTACAGGCAACCAAATCAGTCTGTCTTATCTTTTTGCGTTCCATGAGAGCCTTAATTCGTTGAATGACAGTGGCGTGATAGTAATGATAGTCATTTTTTGCGTGATCCATAGAGAACTCCTTTCAAATTTTATATTTGGATTGTACCAAGTCGCTGGCGCGACGGCTAGCCCTAGGTACGTGATTACACTACTTTTTTCAAAAAAAGTAGCAGTTTTTAAATTTATGATGTATTGTTAAGTTACCACACCAAACAACTTCATAACTCAAAAAACTGCTATGCTTATGTTATCATGGATTTTTAAACTCAACAACTACATATCTAAAAATTTTTATCATCCACCACCCTAAAATAATGTTTTCTTTCACTTTGATTTCAATTTATTTTAGGAGGTTCCATTATGGACAAATATTTTAATACTTATCGGGAGATGATCTCCCTTCGCGGTCTTACGGACCATACTCTGAAATCTTACAGCACTTACATCCGTGCTTATCTCGACTATCTTTCCGGCATCCTACAGAAAAATCCAGAGGACTTTCTGACCGCACCGTCAACCATGCGATTTCACAGCTTCCCATGCGTAAGTTTGATGAATACCTTCCTTATGTTCCTTCAAAAGAAGAGACATGGCAGTTTATTTCTTCTATGTCTGATTTGAAGCAGAAGACGATGGTCGCTCTCATGTATTCTTCCGGACTTCGTGTCAGTGAAGTGTGTCATCTGCGTTACAAGGATGTTGACCGTAAAAATATGAAGCTTCATATCACACACTCTAAAAGCAGGCAGGATCGCCCAATCGACACGTTCTTCCTTTCAAGGCATATCCATGCCCATGAGGAACGGTTGGGATGGGGGCGCAGGCTTTAAAGGCTGTGTGGGACTTTGATATTTCTATCTGTCCTGAATGCGGACATCGTTCCATGAAACAGCTTGGAAGGTGTTTTACACCACGAAAATCTGCGTGTTTTCAACTGCTCTTTTTACCTGCTCAAAATATGATACTTCACTAACAAATTATAACATAAAATATAGAAAAGGGAAATAAATGCGAAAAGAAATTCTATATATAATAATTATATTCTGGATAAGGGTGAAAAAAGAATATTATGTCTTAAAAAGAATATTACCTTATTTTTAAGATTGGTTACATTCTAAAAACTTGTGAAAAAGTAACAAAAAATTCATGTATAATTGATTTATGAATGAAAGAATGATACAATAAAAAAGAAAAAAGTCCAGATTTGGAAGAAAGCAACGAAAGACAAGAAGGCGAGGGGATGCGATGTGGGGCAGTCAAAGAAAGGAAAGAAAAAAAGAAATCGAATGTGTGCGTTATGTATAGTCATCATACTGTCATGCGCAATTGGTATTTCGCTATGGAAGATCAAGAATCTTGAGACATTAGCAGAAATTCAGTCAGCGGGCATGTATCTGTTTCGGGGCTGTGGCGGAGTTATATTATCTATAGACATATCGAGTAAGTTTTTCAAGCATAAGAACATAAAGCAAATATATAGATTTTTAATCAGACATGTGGCAGTGTGGGCAGTGGTTCTCGTGATGATCTTCGGTAGTATAATAACTGTAAGCGCTACAGGGAAAATCTTCACGCTGAAGAATCAGCAATCTTCCGGCAAAGAAGAAACAAGCAACGTATCAAAAGAAGAAAAAGAAGAGAAAGTAAAAGTAGTCAGAAATGCAAGGGCATTTTCCTGGACGGAAGACAAGTACATTCAGGATCTCGCGCTTTACTATGATGGAGAGGTTGGCAAATTAAACGAAGAGGAGCGGGCAGAGTGCAGGGCGGCATTATTGGAAGAATATGAGAATAGCAAAAGAGAAACAAGGATGGCGCCGGTGGAGTCCTCGTATCTGCAATCATACGTCCAGAGAATCGAGGAGGCAAATATCTACTATACATATTTTTTAGATGCAAAAGTGAGAGACCCTTACTACTTTGTGCAGTTGGATCAGCTTCAAAAATCGAAAGAGAAGCGGATAGAGGCAAATTCTTATCAGAAAGTATCTGAAAATATGCGTCTGATAGGAGTGAATTATATAGAAGAAGCAGGCATACCCATAGTGGGACAAGACGAGATTGCAGAATGTTACGACAAGGCGCTTATGTGGTTTGTGTCAGCTTACGGTCAGGCAATATACGAGCTTGAAACTGGTCAATGCGGAACAGGAACAGAGCAGACAGAAGCGTTGAGAGGACAGATTTCAGACGTATATACTTATTTTTCAGACGGGGAGAATGAAGAAAAAGCAGTTTTGGCAAGGGATATGTTGAAAGCGATAGAGGCATGGGAGGCAATTTATTAAGCAGAAATAAGCAAGTGGAGGGATAAATGATCATGTGCAGGAGACAGAAAAGCATGTAATGAACGAAAAGGATTTACAAATGCTGAAAGAACTGCGCCTGATGGACGATGACTTTTTTTTCTGAAGCTTTGGATGGAAAGATCGTGGCTCTGGTGTAAAACGAGCCAGATTCCACAGCAGTATGATTGACCGTACGCTTCTTTCTAAAGGCGAAGATTTTGAAGATTTAGTGGATACTTATGTGATCTTCATTACGGAAAATGATAAATTTGGTAAAGGAATCCTTCTTTGTCATATCGAGAGACGGATTGAGGAGATGGATTACGCAGTAGTTGTAAAAATGTGAACTTTCCGAAGTTCTCCAGTTGTTGTATCCAATAGTAGTTCCAGCTGGTCGCCTACCCAGTCAATATACGTCTTTTCACCAGGGATCCGTTCCACAGGCATAGATGTTTTTGAAGTACCATAAGTATCTACCATAAAATCACGATACAGCTTATAAAACTGAGCAAGCTGGTAACCGTTAGGATGCTCTTTTTTATAATCAATCCATAGAAAACTCAAGTCAGCATGTTTTCCCATTTGGATCATCTGCTCATGTATCAAATTTGAGGATTCTCCGAAACAGTTCCCAGATTTTTCAAAAAACTGCGCAATACAGAGCGTAGTTCTATAAGGCATCACTCGTTACAGCCTTCCATACGCGTATCTATGAACATTTTGGCATGGAATATACCCCGTTTGTCCGGGATGTCCCTCCCGAAAAACTGTTTGAATCCAAGCCTCCAATTGGTTACTGTACAACTTCTGGTCAAATTGACCAGAAGTCCTATAACTATATCTTGAACTTATATTTTCCTTTTCCGTAACCGGATACAGGTTCAATAATATCTGCCTGCACAAGATTGGAAAGCAATTTTGAAGCACCTGAACCTTTCAAATCAAGAAGCTCCATAACTGCACTTCTTCCAAAAACTTCATCAAAACCAAACTTCTCAAAAAGTTTATGGATATGAACATTCGTTTTTACGGAGAAATTTCTGCCTCTTTCGGAAAGTACACTTTCAATATCCACTTTTTGGACTTGAATGTCCACTTTTCCATTCTCAATATCCACTTTTGTATATTCAATGTCCACTTTTTCTTCATTTAAACGTCCACTTATGTGAAGATTTCGATTGTGAAGCTCATTTTTCTCGTTCAAGAGTAGATTTCTGAGAAATGCTTCTAGATATTCTGTTGTTTCATGAATGTCTTTTTGTAGATTCGTATAGTTTGCACGAACAAGTGCATTTCTGAAATACCACGCATTTTCCGCAAAAATATCGTTGGTTACAGAAAACCCCAGTGTTCTTAAATATTTAATGAAGAAAACCGCCGTTGTTCTTGTATTACCTTCCCCAAAGATATGGATTTGCCATAATCTTGAAATGAATACTGCAAGATGATGAATTATCTCGTCCATTGAAAGCCCTTTATAGCTAAAAGCTCTCTCCTGCGAAAAATCATATTCAAGTGTGGTTTCCAGTTCAGACGCACTACCATACATAACGGTTGCTCCATCTAGCACCCATTCTTTCTTTGTAATATTATAATCTCTAATCTTTCCAGCATGCTTGTAAATACCTTGAAAAAGTTTGCGGTGGATAGAGATATACTCATTTGGCGAAAATGAAAACGCTGTTTCAGAAAGGATTTCCGCAATGCGGGAAGAAACCTTATCTGCTTCTTCTGTGCGCTCATCATCAGATAAATGCACGGATCTTTCCTCATAGTAGCTGTCGATAAGACTCTGTGCTTCCTTCATCGTGATTTTGCCTTCAATATTCTGAATGGCAGTATCAATCAGATATTTAGACGGTTTCAGTCCGTCCACTGCTTGAAGTCCGATTGCGGTACTCCACGCATAACCTTTATGAGCTTTATCCGGCTCAGACTCTCTCAAATATTCCTTAAATGGGTCTTTTTCCATTTCCACTACCTCGCTTCATAATCGACTATTTCCAACTGCTGATATACTTTTCCAAACATTTCTCCCTCTATATCAATTATCTGATAAAGTAGTTCTTCGTTATGCAGTTCATTTGATTTTCCAATAGAATCACTAATTCTGATTTAAATTTGGCGGAGAAATTTCTTCTTGTTCGAGACATAATAACAATCCTTCTTTCTCTAATATTTACAGTATATCAGATTCATTAAGAAATGTCTCTTGAAGTGTCTTAAATTACGATACCATTATAGTAGCTAATGATACTATTTACCGGACGTTTATTGCTTATGAGGAAGGTATTTTAACAAAGGATGAGACGATTGCCAGACTGAAGGTTAAAAAACTGTATAATCAGATGACTTTTACGACAGCAAGTTCTTTAAAAGAGTTAAAATATATAGGGCAGTTGCCGATAGGGAGGGATTGCAATGAGTGAAAAGGGAATCAAAGGAATGTTGGAACTCATCGTACCGCGCCTGCTCCGTATGATAATGGAAAAACAGTTACTTACAGAGAAAGAAGCCTTAACACAGCTATATGCGTCTGACCTTTATCGTCAGTTAGAGCGAGAGGAAACGAAGCTCTGGCATTTAAGTATTCCTACCTTATATGAAATGTGGCTGGAGGAAAAGGAGAGCGGGCATATTACTTACCCAGAGGAGGTCTGAGTATGGATGAAAAAACGAATTTTATTGTATATTGTATAGAAGAATATAAAAATGCAAAGGGGATGAATGGAAAAAACGTCATTGATCTGTTTAATCGGTATCGTGTGATTGATTATATTCGGGACTATTACGAAGCGCTTCATACTACTGGCAGGCAGTATATTGTTGACGATATTAATATGTATATCGAGGCAAGGCAGTCATCTATGGGGTAAGGGAACTTCAGTGAAAAGCGATGAAAGAATGCGGGGCTGTGAAATAACAGCCTCTACGGAAAAAGAGGACTTTTCGTTCAAAATGAACGAAAGGTCCTCTTTTATGTTAAAATTAACTTGCGATGAAAATTTCAACTATAAATTATAATAATCCAAAACAAGGATATTTACCACTGTTTCTTTCAGATTGTTTGGATCTGCTGGATCCTGTTTTAACATTTGACAGATTGATGGGAGGAATCGATTTAAATAAGTATCTGACAGATATTCCGGAGTATACAACTGGACGACTCAGATATAATCCGGTCAACATGTTAAAAACAGTACTTTTTGGATTTATGACCAGCGGCTACTGCTCCCTGAGAGAACTGGAAGACAACTGCAAAGTCAATATCAGATTCATGTATCTCATGGATCACCAGACTCCATCATACCGAACCTTTGGATATTTCATCAACGAAGTGCTTCAGGATAAGATTGAAAACATTTTTAACGACATCAATCAAGCTATCTTCAACGAGGAGCATGTGGATTTGCAACACATCTACATCGATGGTTCCAAGTTTGAAGCAAACGCCAACAAATATACCTGGGTTTGGAAGAAGGCTACCGAAAAGTTCCGTTACAAGCTTTATGAAAAAATTACTACGGAAATTGAGGAAATCAACACAGAAATCGCATGGAGTGGAGTACAGATTTCAACTAATTCTGAATATGTACCAGATTATCTGAATGAAATCATTGATCAGCTAGTGCTTTTATGGGATCTGGATATAAGTACATTTGTTTACGGAAGCGGAAAGAGAAAATCCAAAGAGCAGCGTCATTATGAACATTTGACTGGTTTCTGTCAGAAACTTCAGGAATACATAGGAAGAATTGACATCTGTGGTCCTGATCGTAACAGCTATTCTAAAACAGATAAATCAGCTACCTTTATGCGCATCAAAACGGATTACATGGGCAATGATCAGCTTCTGCCGGCATACAATGTACAGATTGGTGTAGCAGATGAATATATCGCAGTTGTTGACGTGAACCATTATCGTTCCGATATGGACTGTTTCATTCCTTTGATGGAGCACTTCAAACAAACGTATGGCTTCTATCCCAAGTATCCTGTGGCAGATGCTGGATATGGATCATATAACAACTATATTTTTTGCGAACAAAACGGAATGGAAAAGTATATGAAGTTTCCAATGTTTAAAAAGGAAACCAAGGATCGAAAGTATCATGAAGATCCATTTCGTGCAGTTAATTTTAGAATTGATGAACAAGGTGTCATGAGATGTCCTAACGATAAAGCATTTCATCTTTTATACAGAAGAAGTGTGAGGGGAAATCAATACGGACGCAAGGAAGAACTGTATGAATGTGAAGATTGCAGTGGATGTCCATATGCAGAGAAATGTAAGAAAACAGATAAAAATCGAACTATTCGGATCAATCAGGAACTCACTGCAATGCATCAGGAAGTAATCGAAAACTTAGAAAGTATTCATGGTGCACTGTTACGAATGAACCGTTCGATACAAGCAGAAGGCACTTTCGGAATCATGAAAAACGACCGTTGGTACAAGAGAATTGTCCGAAGAGGTATTAATTCGGTTAAACTAGAAGTTTTACTTGTGGCAATAGGACATAATCTATACAAATATCAGAACAAAAAGATGAGAAATAGAACTGCCGCATAGATTCAAAAAGAGAATCCCTATGGGGTAGGGGAAGTGCGCCTTTTCAGCGTAGGATTCTAGCAATTTATACACAACAAAAGCAAAAAGATGGATGCGAAAAAACTCAATCGAGTTTTTTCACATCCCCATTTCAAGTTACAAATTTTATTTTTGTAGTAAGGTGTGACGAACCTCATGGTGTGGGAAGTCTTAGTAAATTATTTGTGATGGTTTTGGAGTAAAATAACTTTATACATAGAAATTACTTGTTAGTGATTTCATGAGCTGTCATTAAATTGCTCACATCAGTTGGTATAATGGTCTCATAAAATTAATCTGGTGATATCTTGAGAAATTTGCTATAATCATCTTATAGAATTCCTCTGCAAATGGAGGAATAAAATGGGAAGAACAAAACGATTAAAGGAACTTACGATCAAAGATAATTTTATGTTCGGCGCAGTGATGATGGACGAAGATAATTGCAAAGGTCTTTTAGAAAGAGTGTTGGAGATACCGATCGATCGAGTGGATGTCAGCAAAGAAAAAAGCATAGTGTATCATCCGGAGTATAAAGGTGTCCGCCTGGATGTGTATGCAAAAGATGAGAAGCAGACGCGTTATAACGTGGAGATGCAGGTGGAGAGAAAGCCGGCACTTGGAAAGAGGAGCCGTTATTATCAGAGTCAGATGGACATGGAGATGTTACTGACCGGAGAAGATTATACGGAACTTCCGAATACCTATGTTATTTTTATCTGTGATTTTGATCCATTTGGAAAAGACAAGTATCGTTATACCTTTTGGACAACGTGTCAGGAATCTGAAAATGTGGATTTGGAAGATGGGCGAACCACTGTGTTTTTAAATACCCGTGGAAAGAACGAAAGTGAGGTTCCGGGAGAATTGGTCACATTTCTGCAGTACATGAAAGAGGATCTTGAGGGAAGCGAAAAGGAGTTTCACGACCCATATGTGGAGCAGTTACAGAAGTTTATCCGCAACGTTAAGGGAAGCCGGGAGATGGAGGAACGCTTTATGATTTTTGAAGAGATGCTGAAAGAAGAACGGGCTGCCGGATTTGCAAAAGGGCGTGCTGAAGGAGTTGCAGAGGGGCGTGCTGAAGGAGTTGCAGAGGGGCGAATTTCTGAGAGTAAGGATACGTTACTCTTATTTTTGCAGAATCTTGGAACGGTTCCTAAAGTACTTTCGGATCAAATTGAAGAACAAGGTGATTTGGATGTACTGAAAGAGTGGATCAGGATGGCATTCCAATCGAAATCCGTGGAAGAGTTTGCAAAGAAGATAAAATAAGAATCTACATCGGAGAATATCCGATCTAATATCATCAGCCGTGGCTGTTCTGGCCGGGGCTGATGGTAAAAAGGAACAAGTCAATGCCGTTTCGGGCAGATATTCAAAGAAGAGCAGAGGAATTCTATATTTTGTAGGTAAGTATATATATTCAGCGGCTGGAAAAGATGCAATTGTAGTAGTCATGTGATATACTGTTTTTATCTTTTTCTTATAGAATTAATTGTTGTTGACTCCATAAATTAACATAAACGGAATATTCAAGAGGATTATTACTGTAAATTTGGAGTGACAAAGAGGTTGGCCATACCTCATAACCCCGCATAAATACTGGGTATGTGGAGTTTTGCTCATGGCTAAAAGTTAAAATAATCGAGGTGATGGAAATGCCATTGACAAGGATTGAAGCAGAAAATTTTACAGTATTTGAAGATATTACGATACCATTCAGCAAGGGGTTAAATGTATTAGTTGGAGAAAATGGCATGGGAAAAACTCATATCATGAAGCTGGCTTACGCAGCATGTCAGGCATCGAGACATGATGTGTCGTTTTCTCAGAAGACAACTATGCTTTTCCGTCCAGATCAGTCTAGTATTGGACGACTGGTAAACAGAAATAAGAATGGTAACAATACAGCAAAGATCTTAGTGGAATCCGATACAGCGAAAATAGGAATGCTGTTTTCTACTAAGACAAAAAAATGGGATGCGGAGATTAAGACAGAGGAAAAGTGGGAAAAGCAGATGTCGGATCTTTCCAGCGTATTTATTCCGGCAAAAGAAATTCTGTCTAATGCCTGGAATCTGGATGCTGCGGTCAAATTGGGAAATGTAGAATTTGATGATACTTATCTGGATATTATTGCAGCTGCAAAGATTGATATTTCCAGAGGCGTGGATTCAGCTGCAAGAAAAAAGTATCTGGATATTTTGCAGAAAATTAGTTCAGGGAAAGTAACCTTGCATGATGATAGATTCTATCTGAAACCAGGCACGCAGGCAAAACTGGAATTCAATCTGGTAGCAGAGGGGTTGAGGAAAATAGCATTACTATGGCAGTTGATTAAGAATGGAACGCTTGAAAAGGGGGCTGTGTTATTCTGGGATGAACCAGAGGCAAATATTAATCCTAAATATATTCCGGTATTGGCTGAATTATTGATTATGTTGGAAAGTGAAGGAGTACAGATTTTTGTTTCTACCCACGACTATTTCCTATCTAAATATATTGAGGTAAAGCGAAGCAAAGAAAGTGATATCCAGTACATTTCTCTATATAAAGATGAAGAAGAAAAGGTGCAGTGTGAGACAGCACCGGAATTTGAATTGTTGGATCATAATGCAATTATGGATACTTTTCGACAGCTTTACAGAGAAGAAATTGGGGTGGTACTAAAGTGAAAGTTATAACAGAGTCTGAAATGAATTTTGGAAAATTTGATGAAACAAATTTATTTCATATTGAAGATTCTAAAATTTACAAAGATCTTGGTTCGGGAATAAAAACAGTTGAGTTCATTCTGAAATATGATGAAAATAGTATTGTGTTTCTGGAAGCGAAAAAAAGCTGCCCAAACGCTGTAAATCGTTATGAATCAGAAGAAAAAGAGCAGAAATTTGAAGAATATTACTTGTCTATAACCGAGAAGTTTATTGCATCCTTGCAGATTTATCTGGCTACAATTTTGGATAAGTTTCAGAATACTGAGGAAGTGGGATCTAATCTGAAAACAGTGAATAAAATGAGAGAGATACAATTAAAATTTATCCTTGTTGTTAAAAATGCAGAAGATATTACATGGCTGGCAGGACCATTGGCAGAATTAAAAGCAAGATTGATTCAGATTCGGAAAATATGGGGTGTCGAGATTGCTGTATTAAATGAAGAACTTGCAGGAGAATATAAATTGACTTGCTCACGACCCATATGTGGAGCAGTTACAGAAGTTTATCCGCAACGTTAAGGGAAGCCGGGAGATGGAGGAACGCTTTATGATTTTTGAAGAGATGCTGAAAGAAGAACGGGCTGCCGGATTTGCAAAAGGGCGTGCTGAAGGAGTTGCAGAGGGGCGTGCTGAAGGAGTTGCAGAGGGGCGAATTTCTGAGAGTAAGGATACGTTACTCTTATTTTTGCAGAATCTTGGAACGGTTCCTAAAGTACTTTCGGATCAAATTGAAGAACAAGGTGATTTGGATGTACTGAAAGAGTGGATCAGGATGGCATTCCAATCGAAATCCGTGGAAGAGTTTGCAAAGAAGATAAAATAAGAATCTACATCGGAGAATATCCGATCTAATATCATCAGCCGTGGCTGTTCTGGCCGGGGCTGATGGTAAAAAGGAACAAGTCAATGCCGTTTCGGGCAGATATTCAAAGAAGAGCAGAGGAATTCTATATTTTGTAG
>ENA-OXEV01000262-OXEV01000262.1-human-gut-metagenome-genome-assembly--contig:-NODE-262-length-26457-cov-8.15571_pt1 | contig 26457 bp, 28 predicted proteins | sample MGYA00249833_ERZ652260 | MGnify/ENA primary metagenome ERZ652260 (study PRJEB26925, sample SAMN05826808) | human gut metagenome | biome: ENVO:2100002; feature: ENVO:00000062; material: ENVO:00002003...
GTAATATATTTAGTTTTATATATAGCTAATTTATTGTATAACAGTTGATTAAATATAAAATAATTAATAAATTGATGTCGTAATTTGAAACAAAGTCGTACCTTTGCCTCACCATCTTAACAAAATAGTTGGTGAGGCTTTTATATGTAAACAAAAATCATAGGAATATGGATAAGATAAAAACAAAATTGAAATTTATTAAGTCAGACCGTACAGAGTCATGGGTAGGATTTGTTTCTATCAATACTAAAACCGGTTACATTAAGGGCGTTAGAGAAGACGCAAAGGGTCCTAAAAAAGTATGTATTGTAACACATGAGCTAGAGCCAATTATTGAGCCGAATGTGCTTTATGATGTACAAATGGTTCCTATGAAAAATGAAAAGGCTGGATACATCGTTGTAGCAGCGGAACCACATGCTTTTGATGCAAAGATTACTTCTACAGTTGTAAAGAATGCTGTGTATTTAGTGGAAGTAAAGTTCGGAAACAAGACAATCAAATACGATCCGCTGGATGGTGTCAAAGATTCTGTTCGTACTATTGATGGGGTTGTAGAGGAACTGTCAAAGCGTAAAGACATCAAGAATCTACTGCTGGTAATTGATGATTTCTGTAAGTCAGCAAACATTGTATTAACCGCATTCCAGAACGATGGTCATTATGTCGCAGCAAAAAAAGTTCTCAAAAAGTAGAAAACCTAAACTGCCGAGAAAAAGAAAAAAGGCTTGTATAAAAGCACAAGGACGTGCTTCATATTATAGCACTGTTAATCTTGCTAAAGTAGAAGGAGAGTGGCCTTGCAAATTTTGGGTTAATTCGACAGTAGAAATGAAACCGGTAATGATAAATGGTACTGTGGCTCTTATTCCCACACCCGCTCAATATTGGTAGAATATGATAGAAATTCCAGTAGAGGGAATAGCTACAGACGCAGCTCATTCCACGAAAAATAAAATAACAGAGTTTCAGGGGATAGATTTACGGACCGGTAAGCGGATCTTTTATCAGAACCTGGGTAATAAAACGGTGAATATTGGTGAGTTCTTAGGCGTTGTTGAAGCGGCAAAATATATCATAGAAAATGATTATTCTCCTAGAATTATCTATACAGATAGTATAACAGCAATAGCTTGGTTTCAAAACAAAAAAACAGCATCCAAGAAGAAATGCAAAGAACTTCAGAAAGCCGAGATATTTCTTAAAACTCTTGCATGGGATGTTGATACAATTGAAGTCCGACACTGGAACAACAAAGAATGGGGTGAGACCCCTGCTGATTTTGGAAACAAATAAAGCCCTCCAGCAAGAGAACTGGAGGATTGAGATATACAAATCATCATTTGTTGGAAGTCTTTCTTCCTCTGAAAGCCCAGATAATGTCAGCGATAGATTTTAACGATGCTGCTACATCGAAATCCACTCTTATTCGTAGGCATTTTCTCATTGTAAAGGCAATCAGCACCCATGCGATTGGCATATATTCGCAAAGGTAAGAAGAATCTTCCAAAATAGAGCAGTTTTTCAAAATTCTGTCATAACGGCTATTGAGATGTTTAGTCATAAATAGCCGTTATATAGCGGGATGGAGCAGTTGGTAGCTCGCTTGGCTCATAACCAAGAGGTCGCCGGTTCGAGTCCGGCTCTCCGCCACTAACTAATTAAATTAATTATAGTATGAAAGAGCAAATCATATCTGAAAGGGCAAATATTATTGCCAATTTGAGACAATTGGTTCAGTCCTTAGTGGAGTTGAATACGAGAGCTAAAACACACGTGTCTTCCAATAAGGCAGACATTAAGAAATTGAGAAAAGACAATAAAGAGTTGGAGAAGATGAAAACCCGAAACTCATTCTTTATCCGGATTTTTTCTTTGTTCTTTAAGTCTTGATAAGATGATGCCGCAATGGTGGAATTGGTAGACACGATGGACTTAAAATCCATTCGGCCGAAAGGACGGTGCAGGTTCGACTCCTGTTTGCGGCACAATGACATTAGTCAATAAGAGTTCTTTGAAATATACCAAACTTAATATGCGATGAAAAAGTATATAGAACAATTCATTTTTATGATAGCAGTCTTATTCATAGGCAATAGAGTATTCAATCATGTTGACGCTTGGTTGGGAATTGCTATATGTTTTGGGGTTTGCTATCCAGTTATTAACATCATTAAATTAATTATCAAAAAACATGAAAACGAAGATTAAGTTTATGTTGGTTGCTCTGATGGCAACAGTGATTTTTTCATCTTGTGAGCGTGTTGCTCCTAACTATGCCGGTGTCCTTATGGAGAATTATGGTAAGGAAGGTAAAGAAGATTTTAAGATTGTATCCGGAAAAGTTTCCACATGGGGATGGGGGACAGAGTTATTTCAGGTGCCATTGTTTGAACAGCGTGGAGGATTTCAGAAATCAGTTACCCTAAAAGCTGCTGACAATACAGAGTTCAATGCTACTCCGTTATACTCATATAGAGTTATCAAAGACAGGGCAATTGACGTTGTTTTTGATAATAAACATATCGGAAACGGAGATGGATTTATGAGATCTTTGGAAGACAATATTCTGGAACCACGTATTTACGACCTTATTAAAGAAGAAAGCCGGAAATATAAAACAGATACACTTATGGCTGATGGGGGTTCTTTAGCTTTTGAAAAGAAGCTGGAGGATATTGTTAGGGCGGAATTTAAAGATAGAGGATTGGACCTGAAGTCATTTTCAGCCCAATTAGAATTTAGTGATCGAGTCCGGGAAAAGATTGATAATAGAAACGAGGTTAACACTAATATTTCCGTTATTGATCAGAAAATCGAAGAGCAGAAAAAGAAAAACGAACTAGAAAGATTAAAAACCGAACAGGCTCTTATCACATCGAAAGGGTTAACTAAAGAAATTCTATACAAACAGTTTATTGACAAATGGGACGGAAAAACGCCGCTGTATGGGGTAACTCCAGAATTTCTGAAGATGACGAATTAAAACTCATAAATAAATTGGAAAGAGGAGGGGTGCGATCCATGTAGTTTCCAACTTTGGTTTCGCTGGGATGGCTGCATGGGTTGTTAAGAAACATCTTGGAAAAATGTTTTGCACCCCTTTATTCCTCTGGATGGAAATTATGTAAAATGCTTGAATGCCTGTGAACCGATCGTATTTCACATTCCAAATGGCAAGAAAGCTCAATTGTTGTTTTTACGTCCTACGGACGGCTTATCGTCTTTTGATTTCCTTTACGAGGACGCGAATTTCCCGTACAAGGAGGACAAGCAACAGCAAATAAATTTCCATTACGGCTGCAAAGTTAAAACTTTTTAGCCAAAAGCCGGTGAAAAATCCGGCTGTTTGCTCGGTTCGTCTATCGGAAAGGACATCTGCCTTTCGAGCAGAAAAGAATGGTTCGACTCCATTACCGAGTACAACAAGCCCGAAGTACAAGGGAACGAACATACAGGCTATGCTGAGACAAGTCAATATGCAAGTAAATAAGCCCTGTCCGGAATCGTTGGTCCGGGAGTGTGATACCGAGCTGTTGGTAGAATCGGTATGTTAGATGTCTTTATGGGAGTGTTCGATTCCTCCATCATCGCCGAAAGGGGATGGGTCGGTTAGGGAGATAAAGACATCATTTGCTCTTATAGCTTAGTGGTAGAGCAGATGACTGTTAATCATCAGGTCGGTGGTTCAAATCCATCTAAGAGCGCATTTAAGGTTAAAAAGATTGTTATTGGATTAGCTTATTTTTCTTTCCGCGAAGCTGTGAAGTTGTGAAATTTCCAGCTATCTGGTTCATTAGCCAAGTGGTAAGGCAATGGTCTGCAAAACCATGATCGCAGGTTCGATTCCTGCATGGGCCTCATAAAAAATGGGGAGTTGAAATTACTCCCCAAAGATGACAACCATAGGGCTAATATGGTTGTGAAATCAAAATGACAGCGGCTATTCGTAAAGTTGAATCAAAAGAGATATGACATTATAGTGCATTAGTTCAGTGGTTAGAACACTACACTGTCACTGTAGAGATCACGAGTTCGATTCTCGTATGCACTGCAAAAATACAACCATGCAGCCAACTACTGCATGGAGGAAGATAAAAATAAATCAATTGTTAAATCTACGGACAATCCATTTGCCTATAAAGTAGCTTGCAATACAAACCGCGAAACTGGCAGTAATTGACACTGCTAATGTCAAGTCCAGATTGATGTCGTAGTTAACATTAACATTTACATTGGTCGTAAAGTTGGCGTTAATGTTTGTATTACAGCTATTTATAGCAAACTTCAGAAGGAAAGCCGTTATCAACGGATTCATTTCAATCAGCTTTTAACCGCAAAGATACGGCTTTTCTTCTTATTGTCCGTTTTAAAAAACATTATTATGAAACATCAAATAAACGTATCTTGTGGAGGAGTTGGCTTTTTAGGCTTACTGACAATCGTATTTATCACGTTGAAATTGTGTAATGTGATAAATTGGTCATGGTGGTGGGTGACTATGCCTCTCTGGGCATTTCCAGTCGCATGTTTGTGGGGGTCGATTATTGCAGCGATTGTATGCTTTTTTACTTTCATGTTTAACCGTATTATGAAGCGGAAATAATCACATATTCATTTGAGTAGTTATGAAAACAGGAGTAATACTGGCTCGGTTCCAGCCTATACACAACGGACACCTACAGCTGATAAAGAAGGCTTGTGACGAGAATGAGCAAGTTTTAGTTATTATTGGCTCAATAGATAAACTCTCAAAACGCAATCCGATACCTTGGACTATCCGAAAACAACTTGTTGAAAAGGCGATTAAAGACCATTCTCTTCACGAAAAAACGAAGATTGTTGAGCTTGCTGACCTTTCTGATGAGTCAGATAATAGCCACGACTGGGGCTTTTACCTATACTCATTTATTGTCAGCAAAATCAACCAATCAGATTTCACCATCTATTACTCTGATGGATTTGAAACCATCACATCTTGGTTCCCAGGATTTCTTTTAAGGAATAATGTATCTCTATCCTTACTTGCCAGAAACACTTGTGAAGATGGTGTGTCAGCAACTATGGTGCGTGATATGATACTTGCTGATAGCCTTCCAGAAAATGATGTGGTCCCACAGTGCGTGTATGATATGCGTCAGACGATTAAGGCATTTTTAAACGTATTCAAATAAAAATATGAAAAAGTACATTGGAACAAAACAGTTGTTATGGTAGTTTGCAGTACGTCTTTAAACAAGATGAATAGACCTTCAACAATAAGTTGCTGATTATTTAATGTCAAAATATAAACCAGATGGAAAAGGAAATAGTAAAGCAATGGGAAGCTAATAAGTTCAAATTAGAGAATTGGTTTAAAAATACCAAACAGTCGGAATATGCAGATTACATTGACATAGTGGAAGCATTATTTACTTATGTCATAGAGGGTTATAATACATCTGAAATTCACGTTATTGATGATGGAGATTATCAAGGAACTCAACTTTTCTTGATCCATAAAGATATTTGTCAACCTTCAGTGGAAGATTATCTTATTACTGATACATTTTATGGTTCATGCTCAGGATGTGACACGCTAATGGCTATTAGTGGGTATTCAAATGAACTACCCAATGAAGAACAAGTTAAAGATTATATGACATTAGCGTTACATCTCGTTCAGAAATTAAAACGGTTAAAAGATTAGCAATGGAAAAATTTATATCATCAATATCTACAGATAAAAAGCAATCAGAACGATTAATAGCTTTAGGGGTAAAACCCGAAACTGCTGATATGGTATATCATTATACCAAAAGTAAAGTACCTGCACTGGAATGGGAATTAAAAACAACCCCACCAACATTGAGAGGCAAATTCTGGACACCTCAAAGAATAGCAAAGTTAGCATTGCCTTTTCATAAGCATCCGGATGGAACGCCTATGACCGGAGAAGAAGCGTTTGATGAAATATGGGGTAGGGATATTCCAGCATGGAGCTTATCGAGACTGTTGGAAATGCTGCCTAATGAAGTTCCAGATCCTAAACCAGGATTTGAAGCACATCATCCAGAACTGATAAAACATGCTTTTGGATATAGTCTATCAATTCGGAGATATACAGCAGATTGTTTGGTTGGGACACATATCGAGGATACTCCAATTGAATGCTGTGTGTCTATGATAGAATGGCTCATTAAAAATCATCATTTTAATAAAGAATATCTGAAATAAAAGACATGAAAGAAGATGATGATAGGCATTGTAGTGAGTGTGTTCACTATGAGGTATGCCCTAACTACCAGATGTATTGCAAAGCTCTAAAAAGGCGAATAACAGCAAGAAAAACACCTCGTTATTGTAAGTATTATAAATCATTTATAAAAATCAACAATGGAAAAGAGTAATGATATAAAACAATCTCTTTATGACATACAACCTGGAGATAAGGTGTATTTTAGGAGTAACTATTTCTCCACAATTTATGTTGTGGATCGAGTAACTCCAACTTTAATTATTTGCAATAATATTAAGTTCCGTAAAAATGATGGTAGAAAAACACCTTCTGAAAGATACCACTATTGTTATATTGAAGTGCTTACTCCAGAGTTATTGTATAAACATAGGCAGGAAGTTATGCGAAAACATTTAATACAACAAGTTAAGAACGTTCAAATTGATAAATTGACTAACGATCAATTACAGAAAATCATTCAAATAACTCAAATACCTAACTCTAATGACGATATTTCAAAAACTGAGAAAATGGTGCCGTAATATGCTAGAGATTTCTCGCAATACATATTCTGAAATTCATAGTCCATATAAAAATCGAGCTGAAAGAAGAGTTATGAATAAAAAGAAATAAAATACAATAAAGACATAGATTTATTCTCATAATGAATTATCTTTGTATCATAAACAAGTGAGTCTATCCTACATTTATTAACCTATGGTTGGTAATGTAGATGAATTGAAATATTGGGATGTGATACTAAAATGATACCAAATGTGTAATTATCTGACTATCAACATCAATTTTACCCCCTGAGGGTGTACAAAGATTATTAAAAGGAGAACTTAAAAGGTTCTCCTTTTTTGTTAAGAGCTTTTTGGGGTGTTACTGTTCAGCTGTAGGAATAAAAAATACCGCTACTCAAAGCTATATTCGACTTTGGTAGCGGTTTTTTTATAGTGTAACTACTATCTATTAGAACTTGAAGAAGTTCTTGGCATTGTTGTAGCTGATATCTTCAATCATTTGGTTTACACGCTCCATTTCAGATACCGGAATTTCTCCGTTTTCTACGTCACGTCCTACCAGGTTACACAATGTACGGCGGAAATATTCATGACGCGGGTAGGATAGGAATGAACGAGAGTCGGTCAACATACCTACGAAGCGGCTCAAAAGACCGAGTACTGACAAAGCATTCATTTGTTTTTCCATACCATCCTTTTGATCGAGGAACCACCATCCGGAACCAAATTGGATTTTTCCCGGGATAGAACCATCCTGGAAGTTACCCAGCATTGTTGCAATTACTTCGTTGGCGCATGGGTTCAAGTTGTAGAGGATTGTTTTAGTCAATTTGCCATTAGTGTTCAGGCGATCAAGGAATTTAGCCATTGCTTTGGCGGTTGTAAATTCACCGATAGAATCGAAACCTGTATCAGCACCCAGTAATTTAAACATCTTCGTGTTATTGTTACGAATAGCGCCGTAATGGAATTGTTGAGTCCATCCTTTTTCCCAGTCCATTTCACCGAAGATCACAAGCATTGCCGATTTGAATTTCAGAATTTCTTCCTTGGTCAATTCTGCGCCACCATATACCTTATTAAAGATGGCTTTGATTTCAGCATCTGTATAATCTTCTGCGTAGAATTCTTCAATACCATGGTCAGACAGACGGCAGCCTTGTTCTGCGAAGAAGTCATGACGTTTGCGTAAAGCAGCGATCATATCATCAAAGTTGGAGATGATAACACCACTTACCTCTGCCAGTTTTTCTACATAACTGCGGAAATCTGCAGGGACTTCTACAGCCATAGCCTTATCAGGACGCCATGTTGGTAACATCTTGATTTCAAATCCGCTTTCGCGTGTTTTGATATGATATTCCAATGAATCGATAGGATCATCCGTTGTGCAAACGGCTTCTACATGATAACGACGCATCATTCCACGAGCTGAATATTCGGGTTGAGACAGTTTCTCGTTACATTCATCGTAAATTTCACGTGCGGTTTGTGGATTCAATATTTTATTGATACCAAATGCCGTTTTCAGTTCAAGGTGAGTCCAGTGGTACAATGGGTTGCGGAAAGTGTAAGGTACTGTTTCCGCCCATTTTTCAAATTTTTCCCAGTCTGTGGTATCTTTTCCCGTACAGAAACGTTCGTCTACACCGTTTGTACGCATTGCACGCCATTTGTAGTGGTCACCGCCCAACCAGATTTCAGTCAGTGATTTAAACTTGTAGTCGTCAGCTACCATTTGAGGGATAAGGTGACAGTGATAGTCGATGATCGGCATTTTAGCCGCATGCTCGTGATACAACTTTTGCGCAGTTTCTGTTTGCAGCAAGAAGTTTTCGTCCATGAAGTTCTTCATTATTACTGTGTTTTAAGTATATAAAATTATTACTTTCTATATTTATACCTATATAGTATTGATTTTAAAGCTAATAGGCGTAAATCTTGTTTTAGTTTTATTAACCGTTATCGAACACAAAAATAGAAAATTTACTTGGAGTAACAAAATAATTCGTATATTTGCAGCGATTATTTATAATATTTAAGTTTTAGCACTATGGAGGACCAGAACTATACCATTAAAGACATTGCCCGTATGGCCGGTGTTTCCGCCGGAACGGTTGACAGGGTGTTGCACAATCGCGGTGACGTGTCTCCCAAAAGCAAAGCCAAAGTACAAAAGGTGTTGGATGAGATTCATTATCAGCCCAATGTGTTTGCTATCGGTTTGGCTGCTAAAAAGAAATATTCTTTCCTCTGTTTGATACCTTATTATATAGAGCATGATTATTGGCATTCGGTAGTAGGGGGGATTGAGCGTGTCCGGCAAGAATTACGTCCTTTTAATGTGAGTATAGATTATTTGTGCTATCACCATGGGGATGAGAAGAGTTATCAGGAAGCCTGCCTTTCTATAAAAGAAAAGAATGTGGATGCGGTATTGATTTCTCCGAATTTTCGGGAAGAGACACTGGCGCTGACAGCCTATTTACAGGAAAATAAGATTGCTTATGCTTTTGTCGATTTCAATATGGAAGAAGCGAAAGCGTTGACGTATATCGGGCAGGATTCATATAAGAGCGGATATATCGCAGCGAAAATATTGATGCGCAATTATTCGGCAGGAGAAGGCCAGGAGTTGGTTTTGTTTTTAAGTAACAATAAAGATAATCCGGCTGAAATACAGATGCAACGCCGTTTGGATGGTTTTATGAGTTACATTGCCGAAGAATATAATAACTTGGTAATCCATGAGGTAGTACTTAATAAATCCGATCAGGAAAGTAACCAACAGACATTGGATGAGTTTTTTCAGGCGCATCCGAAGGCTTTACTGGGAGTTGTATTTAATTCCAGAGTGTATCAGTTGGGAGAGTATCTTCGTCATGCGGGACGTAGCATGAAAGGACTGATAGGATATGACCTTCTGAAAGCAAACGTAGATTTATTAAAATCCGGTGATGTGCATTATTTAATCGGGCAACGTCCGGGTTTGCAAGGATATTGTGGGGTGAAGGCTTTGTGCGATCATGTCGTGTTTAAGAAGTCTGTTGAACCTGTAAAATACATGCCTATTGATATCCTGATAAAGGAAAACATTGATTTTTATTTTGAATTTGTATAATATCAACTTTATAAATTACAACTAACATGAAAGCATTAAACAAAGAAACTGCTCCTAAAACACAACGTCCGGAGCGTATTATCCAATTTGGCGAAGGTAACTTTTTGCGTGCATTTGTAGATTGGATTATTTATAACATGAACCAGAAAGCTGATTTCAACAGCAGTGTAGTAGTGGTTCAACCGATTGATAAAGGTATGGTCGATATGCTGAATGCACAGGATGATCTTTATCATGTAAACCTTCAAGGATTGGATAAAGGAGAGGCTGTTAACAGCTTGACAATGATTGATGTAATCAGCCGCGCTTTAAACCCATATACTCAAAATGACGAGTTTATGAAGTTGGCAGAGCAACCTGAAATGCGTTTTGTTATTTCAAACACTACAGAGGCTGGTATTGCTTTTGATCCGGCTTGTAAACTTGAGGATGCTCCTGCTTCATCTTATCCGGGTAAGCTGACTCAATTACTCTATCATCGTTTTAAAACATTCAATGGTGATAAGACAAAAGGTTTGATTATTTTCCCTTGCGAGCTTATTTTCCTGAATGGTCATAAGTTGAAAGAAACAATTTATCAATATATTGAATTGTGGAACCTGGGTAATGAGTTTAAAACTTGGTTTGAAGAAGCTTGTGGTGTATATGCAACATTGGTAGACCGTATTGTTCCGGGATTCCCGCGCAAGGATATTGCTGCTATCAAAGAAAAACTGCAATATGATGATAATCTGGTTGTTCAGGCTGAGGTTTTCCATTTGTGGGTTATTGAAGCTCCGCAGGAAGTTGCAAAAGAGTTCCCGGCTGACAAGGCAGGCTTGAATGTATTATTTGTACCGTCAGAAGCTCCTTATCACGAACGTAAGGTTACTTTGTTGAATGGCCCGCATACTGTTCTTTCTCCGGTTGCCTATCTCTCGGGAGTGAATATTGTACGTGATGCTTGCCAGCACGAAGTGATTGGCAAATATATCCACAAGGTAATGTTTGACGAACTGATGGAAACTTTGAACTTGCCGAAGGATGAGTTGGAGAAATTTGCAAATGATGTATTGGAACGCTTCAACAATCCGTTCGTGGATCATGCAGTAACCAGCATCATGCTGAATTCTTTCCCTAAATACGAAACTCGTGATTTGCCGGGATTGAAGACTTATCTGGAACGTAAAGGTGAACTTCCTAAAGGACTGGTACTTGGTTTAGCCGCTATCATTACTTATTATAAAGGTGGTGTACGTGCTGATGGTGCTGAAATTGTTCCGAATGATGCTCCTGAAATCATGAACCTGCTGAAAGAACTTTGGGCAACAGGTTGCACAAAGAAAGTTGCCGAAGGTGTTCTGGCTGCAGATTTTATCTGGGGAGAAGATTTGAATAAGATTCCGGGATTGACAGAAGCCGTAAAAGCTGATTTGGATTCTATCCAGGAAAAAGGAATGCTTGAGACCGTTAAAGGTATTCTGTAATTAGAAGACTAAATAAAAAAATAGCGCCACTGTCCTCTGAACAAGTGGCGCTATTTTTTATTATCAAGTTATTTATTATTCTTGTTCAGCCGTATGCAAAATAAATGTAGTAGCTCCAATTGTCACAATAGCGCCATCTTCAATGCGTACACGGTCTTTATCTCCCAGAATTTCATTCATAAGGAAAGTACCTGTGAGACTAGGAGCATCTCGTAATGTGTAGACTAGCTTTCCTTGCTTATTACGCTTTATATTGATGATGCAATGGCGTCGATCCATGCTCATATCACCACTTTCAATGGGAGTATTAATGTTTGTTCCTACACAACGGCGGCCTATGACATTGTCACCTTCCTGCAAGGGAAGTAACTGTTTAAAACCAAATACATTTTCGATAACAGTGATATATCCGAATTCTTCTTTATGAGATTCAGCTTCTTCTTCCAGGTTTTCTTCTTTTCTAAGAGCCTTAACTTTACTTTTTCCTAACCGGATACTGAATTGCTTGCCACAATGTTCGCATTCAAATACCAGTGATTGGCCTTCGCTATACTTGGTTTCATCAAAATAAAGATAATTCTCACATTTAGGACAAAGAACTCGTTTCATGCTTTTTAAAAGGGGTTTTTATTTAGCCAGTAACCAGGCATTCTTATAAGTTTCGTTTTTTCTTAGCTCAAGTAATTGCTTGGTCGCTTCATCACGGTTGTTAAATGAACTGATACTGACACGTACTTTACCATCAGTGTTCAGAGCTTTTGCATCTGCAAATCCTTTTGATTTTAATTGGTTCGCAATAACTTCTGCATCTTTTAGGCTGATTCCTCCTGCCACAATGATATGAAAAGGATGATTTGCACTTTCTTGAGATTTCACCGCAGGAGCAGGAGTCGCTGTTTCCTGTTTTACCACTTTCACTTCTCTTACTGCGATCGGTTTGGAAGTCTTGGCTTTATCCGTTGTATGCTTTTTAGCAGATGAAGTTTTGGTTGAAGCAGAAGAAGCAGAAAGCTTCTTTGCTTGTTGCGCAACATCGTTCTTAACATAAACAGGAGTTACTGCAACCGATTGCTTTTCTATTTGCTCAAAAAGCTCGCTGGGCAATAACTGTGCATAATTGTTCTTTTGAACGTCGGTATTCTCTACCGGAGTTGAAAAGGCAAAGAACAGTACGATGGCAGCAATCATTGCTGCAGCATTGCGGAGATACGCGCGGTTGATACTAATTTCAAAAGTCTTCTTTTCCTTTTCCTGATAAGTCGGTACCAATACTTTTTCTTTCTGCTGCAGAGCCGAAAGTTCATGTATTTCAAAAGAGTCGAGACCATATAATGAAGGAGTTGTTATCTTATAATCATAAGGAACGAACTCGTAGTTGCCATAAATGTTATAATGAATCTCGCCTATATTATCCAGATGGGCTTTCCCTTCCTCATGAAGGAGACCGATAAATTCGTTTACTTCTTTTTCTACTATACGGCTGGCGTCAGCAAAACTTGTGTCGTATGCTGACATATAAGATTGCACCAGTACGCCGTCATTCAGTTTTAATTGAGGATTAAAACCGATTGTACGGGTAGGAGGTAAAAATATATTTTCTTCCTTTACGCGGGTTGCGGGCGAATAATGTGCTACAAAACCACCAAATCCCGGAACAATGACGCAGTCGTTTTTTAGTAGTAAAGTCTCTATATGTTGTGCCAATTCAATCATGTCTGCAAAATTAAGAGATAAATTGAATATATCCCAGAAAACTTCGAAAAATTCACTACTTTTGCATCGTTTTATTTATCACTATCAATAATGAACTATATACAGACAGAAATAGACGGAGTATGGCTGATCGAGCCTAGAGTTTTCTCCGATGAACGGGGCTATTTTATGGAAGCCTATAAGAAAGAAGAGTTTGAAGCCAATATTGGTCCCGTAAACTTTATACAGGACAACGAGTCGAAATCATCTTTTGGTGTATTGCGTGGATTGCACTATCAAAAAGGAGAACATAGTCAGGCGAAACTGGTTCGTGTTCTTAAAGGAGAAGTGCTCGACGTTGCCGTTGATTTGCGTAAATCATCGCCTACGTTTGGAAAGCATGTTTGTGTATTGCTTAGTGAAGAAAACAAGAGACAATTTTTTATTCCCCGTGGTTTTGCTCATGGCTTTGCTGTCTTGAGTGAAGAAGCTGTTTTTACATATAAGGTAGATAACAAGTATGCTCCGCAGGCAGAAGCCTCTATTTTATATAATGACGAAGCATTGGGGATCGACTGGCCGTTGGCAGAGTCGCAAATGTTATTATCTGCGAAAGACAGAGAGGGAACTGCTTTCAAGGACGCCGTTTATTTTGAATGAATTTCTAAACAAACAATAGATTAAGTATGAAAATTGCAATCGTGGGAACAGGGTATGTGGGCCTGGTGTCAGGCACATGTTTTGCCGAAATTGGCGTGAATGTAACGTGCGTAGACACGAACAAAGAGAAAATCGAATCTTTGCAAAAGGGGAACATTCCAATTTATGAAAATGGATTGGAAGAGATGGTACTCCGTAATATGAAAGCAAAGCGATTGAAGTTTACTACCTCATTGGAAAGTTGTCTGGATGAAGTGGAAGTTATATTCAGTGCAGTTGGAACTCCTCCGGATGAAGATGGCAGCGCTGATTTGAAATACGTATTGGAGGTGGCCCGTACCATTGGTCGCAATATGAAACAGTATAAATTGGTAGTTACCAAAAGTACCGTTCCGGTAGGCACTGCCAGTAAGGTTCGTGCGGTTATTCAGGAAGAACTGGATAAGAGAGGCGTGACGGTTGATTTTGATGTGGCTTCTAATCCGGAATTCCTTAAAGAAGGAAATGCTATCAGTGACTTTATGAGCCCGGACCGCGTGGTAGTGGGAGTGGAGTCGGCACGTGCGGAGAAATTGATGTCCAAACTATATAAACCATTCTTATTGAATAATTTCCGTGTGATTTTCATGGATATTCCGTCTGCGGAAATGACTAAATATGCGGCAAATTCGATGCTGGCAACCCGTATAAGCTTTATGAATGATATTGCAAACTTGTGCGAGATTGTTGGTGCGGATGTGAATATGGTGCGTAGTGGGATAGGTTCGGATACTCGTATCGGACGTAAGTTTCTGTACCCGGGTATCGGATATGGTGGTTCCTGCTTCCCCAAAGATGTGAAGGCATTGATTAAAACAGCAGAACAGAATGGTTATACCATGCGGGTACTTACGGCTGTGGAAGAAGTGAATGAGAACCAAAAAAGCGTCTTGTTCGAAAAGTTAATGAAACAGTTTAATGGTGATTTGCAGGGTAAGACTGTTGCTTTGTGGGGATTGGCATTTAAACCGGAAACGGATGATATGCGTGAGGCTCCGGCATTAGTCCTGATCGATAAATTGCTGAAAGCAGGTTGTAAAGTACGCGCATACGATCCGGCTGCCGTGCAAGAATGTAAGCGCAGGATTGGTGATACTATCTATTATGCTTGCGATATGTATGATGCCGTACTGGATGCTGATGTGTTGATGTTGGTTACCGAATGGAAAGAATTCCGTCTGCCTTCATGGGCCGTTATCAAGAAAACGATGTCCCGGCAGATTGTGTTGGACGGACGTAATATATATGATAAAAAAGAGATGGAAGAACTCGGATTTATTTATCACTGTATTGGTAAATAAAAAAATAAGAGTATCTTTATATAAAAACTAAAATAGATGATGAAAAATGTGGCTGTATCGTTAATGGCAATCTTTTTCGCGGCATGTAGCGGCAATAAGAGTCCCCATTCTCTTCAACAAGAGAAAGAGGATCTTAGTGCAAAAGGACTACTGCAGGGAATTTGGCTGGACGATGAAACGGAGAGCCCGTTGATGCGTGTAGAAGGAGATACTATCTACTATGCAGATGTACAAAGTACTCCCATTGCATTTAAAATAATACGGGATACTCTTTATACTTATGGAAATGATACTACTTATTACAAGATTGATAAGCAGGCAGAACATATATTCTGGTTTCATTCCATAACGGATGATGTAATTAAGTTGCATAAATCCGAAGATGCCAATGATTCAATCTATTTTGTCCGTCAGGAATTAGTCATTCCGGCATATACGGAAGTAACCAAACGCGATAGTGTAGTGACCTATAATGGCACTCGCTATCGCGCATACGTATATATTAATCCTTCTAAAATGAGAGTCATCAAGACGACTTATTCCGAAGACGGGATTAGCATGGATAATGTATACTATGATAATGTGATGCACATTTGTGTGTATGAAGGTAAAAAGAGCCTGTTTGCCAGCGATGTTACCAAACAGATGTTTGACAAAGTACTTCCTGTCGATTTTCTGGAGCAATCCATCCTGTCAGATACAAAGTTTATGAAAGTAGACCGGAACGGTTTTCATTATCAAGCTGTCCTGGCCATTCCGGAAACTTCCATATATAGCATTGTAAATATGGAAGTAAGTTTTAAAGGAGATTTGACTATCACTTCATCCAAATAAAAAAGCACCATACATTCAGATCGTATAGTGCCGGATTAAAAAAGCCTTGCTTTAATTTTGTCTGGGGGGAGACGGACGGTTATTTCTCTTTCCTCCGTTATTATTATTCCTTTTTCCCCGGAAATCTTTTCTTTTGTAGTTGCCACCCTTGCCCTTGCTAAAAGAACGCGGTTTGTATTCCGGAGCTTCTCCCAATTCTTCAGGAATAGGAATTTTATAAATCTCTTTTTCCAGGAAGTTCTCAATACTTTTGAAGTTACTTTGTTCTTTCTCGCTGATGAACGTAAGTGCTACACCATCATTGTTGGCACGTGCTGTACGTCCGATACGGTGTACATAGTCTTCGCTGTCGTGAGGCACGTCGAAGTTGATAACCAGGCGGATATCATCGATATCTATACCACGTGCAACGATGTCCGTAGCTACCAATATATTGATTCGTCCGGCTTTAAACTCATGCATAACAGTTTCCCGTTGAGCCTGTTCCAGATCCGAATGCATTTCCCCTACGTTCAGTTTCATGGATTTCAAAGCCTTGGCTACTTCCTTGACCTTGATTTTAGAAGATGCAAAGACAATCACACGTTCCGGAACTTCATCCATAAAAAGACTGCGTATGATTCCCAGCTTTTGATTTTCGTAGCAAACGTATGCTGCCTGAATAATCTTTTCTGCAGGTTTGGAAACTGCGAGCTTTATCTCTGACGGATTATTTAAGATTGTGTTTGCCAATTGCTGAATCTTTGCAGGCATTGTTGCAGAAAACATGATTGTCTGTCGTTCCTTCGGCAGATATTTCGCAATTTGCATGATATCTTCATAGAATCCCATGTCGAGCATCCGGTCTGCTTCATCCAGAATAAAATAAGAAACCTTGGAAAGATCTACATATCCAAGGCTTAAATGGGCGATCAGACGTCCGGGAGTAGCAATAACAACATCAGCTCCTAAAGTGAGTCCTTTTTTCTGTTGTTCGAACAATATTCCATCATTTCCACCGTATACGGCAACACTCGATACCGGCATGAAATAGGAAAACCCTTCCATTTGCTGGTCGATCTGTTGGGCCAATTCCCGGGTAGGAGACATGATGACACAATTAATCGCATCTTCCGGATGTTTACCTTCAGATAATTTATTCAATACAGGCAGTAGAAACGCGGCCGTTTTACCTGTTCCTGTCTGTGCTACTGCGATCAAATCTTTACCCTCAAGTATGATTGGAATTGCCTGCTCCTGTATAGGCGTACATTCGTCAAATCGCATGGCATCAAGCGCCTCAAGCACATTTGCATTTAATTGTAGTTCGGAAAACTTCATTCTTTTATTTAATTTGTCAGCAAAGATAATCTATTTTTTGGTCTAATTACATATTCAAGTAAGAATCTTTGAATCCGAGGAAATAGAGCACTCCATCCAGTCCGATGGTGTTGATCGATTGCTTGGCATTTGCCACCACTTTAGGCTTTGCGTGGAAAGCAATTCCCAGTCCGGCAACCCCTAGCATAGGGAGGTCGTTAGCTCCGTCTCCTACGGCGATGGTCTGTGCAATATCCACCTTTTCCACTTGTGCAATGAGGCGGAGCAGTTCGGCTTTCCGTTTTCCGTCTACTACATCTCCCAGGTAACGTCCGGTCAGTTTGCCGTCAATAATTTCCAGTTCGTTGGCATAGACGTAATCTATACCGTATTTCTTTTGCAGGTATTGACCGAAATAAGTGAATCCTCCCGAAAGGATGGCGATTTTGTAACCGTACTTCTTCAATACATACATCAGCCGTTCTACGCCCTCTGTGATAGGCAAACTCTCGGCTATTTCCTGCATGACCGATTCGTCCAGCCCTTTCAATAGTGCTACACGGCGGGTAAAGCTCTCTGTAAAGTCTATTTCTCCACGCATGGCGCTTTCTGTGATGGCCTTTACTTCGTCGCCTACACCGGCACGGATAGCCAGTTCGTCAATCACCTCTGTTTCGATTAATGTAGAGTCCATATCAAAACAGATCAGACGGCGCATACGACGGTACATATTATCCTGTTGGAAAGAAAAGTCCATTTCCAGTTCGCTGGCCAACTTCATCAGCTTCTCCTGCATCGCAATGCGATCTTTCGGAGTACCTCTCACTGAAAATTCGATGCAAGCCCTGGTGCGTGCATCTGCCTGACATTCATCCAACGGGATACGACCTGTCAGACGTTTGATAGCATCAATATTCATGCCCTGCTCGGCCAATATGCTTGTAGCGGCAGAAATCTGTCGGGCGGAAAGCTTGCGTCCCAGAACCGTCAGGATATAACGGTTTTTCCCTTGCATACCTACCCAGTTTTCATATTGCTCGGTGGTGATAGGTTCAAACCGGATGGTCACTCCCAGAGAAGAAGCCTTGAACAACAGTTCCTTCATAATGAATCCGGAATGTCTTTCTTCACTCTTGAACAGGATACCCAGCGATAATGTATTATGAATATCTGCCTGGCCGATATCAAGAATCGTGGCATCATATTTGGCAAGGATTTCGGTCACGGAAGCAGTCAGTCCCGGGCGATCTTCGCCGGTAACTCGAATCAGAATCAATTCAGTATTTGATGGTTGCATAAAAAATAGACTTTAACGCTGCAAAAGTAGAGAAAAAAGTTCGTTTTTATGCTAAATAACATAAAAAGTTATACCCCAAAAGTAAGATTTTTGCTTATTTGCTTGGAAGTTAATTTAATATTTACTTACCTTTGCACCCGGTTTCAAAAATAAAGGCTCTGATAATCAGCGGATTCCTCTTCGCCTGATGCCTGAAAAGACAACGTTTCGGGAAGAAACCACTGTTTAAGGACAGTCCCGGATAGTATTAACTAAAACCGAATTACATGAAGCATGTAAAATGGATTTTTGTTGTATTACTGATTTGTTCCTTGACCGCTTTCGTTGAGAAAGACAAACCTACCGGAGGTTTGAGTGAGGGTGACGTAGCCCCTGATTTTAAAATCGAATCTACGTCAAACGGGCAACCCGCCTTTAAATTGGGAAATTTGAAAGGTAAATATGTGTTGCTAAGTTTTTGGGCAAGTTATGACGCGCAGTCCCGGATGCAAAATGTAAGTTTGAGCAATGCGCTTCGTTCTTCTCATAATGTGGAAATGGTTTCTATTTCATTTGACGAATATCAGTCAATATTTAAGGAAACCGTTCGTAAGGATCAAATAGTTACGCCCACTTGTTTCGTGGAAACAGAAGGCGAGGATTCCGGTTTATTTAAGAAGTACCGTTTAAACCGGGGATTTACTAACTATTTATTGGATGGAAATGGTGTAATTATAGCCAAAAACATCTCTGCTGCAGATCTTTCTGCTTATGTAAAAGAAGTCGGTTAACGATTTTAAGAATGTAAGGAGAAAGAGGGATTTTCCAAATCACCGTCAGGTGAAAATAATGGAGAATAGACAAAAGAGGAAATGGATACAACAAAAAAGTTCCGCCTACACTTGCATTAGCAAGAATAGGCGGAACTTCTACTTTTATACTCTTCGTTTATCCGGTGCATCCAAAACCTTAGGGCAATCTATGGATAGAATCCGTGAAGACTGCGGAAGGCTTGCCTACCTTTTATTTAGGTGCCTTCTGGTACAAGAAGAATGCGATACCCGCATAAAGGATATTAGGAATCCAGACTGCAACGGCAGGCGGCACATTTCCGTTCACGGCAAAGGTGGAAGTAATCGTCTGGAACAGGATATAAGAGAAACTTAATCCTAATCCGATACCCAGATGAAGCCCCATACCGCCTTTCGTTTTTCGGGACGAAAGCGATACACCGATGATAGTAAGGATGAAAGAGGCGAACGACATAGCGATTCGTTTGTGATATTCAATCTCAAACTCCTTGATGTTGGCAAATCCTCTTCGTTTCTGTTTGGCGATATAATCGCTTAACTCGGGACTGGTCAGCATTTCCTGCTGGTTTTTCATGATAAGAAAGTCAGAAGGTTCCATGTTGATGATAGAGTCTATCCGGTCTCCCTTAGTGATCTTTTCCTTTAAACCATCCAGTTCGCGTACCATATAATCGTGGATCGTCCATTTATGAACGGTGGTGGTATCGTAGGTAATCCGTCGTGCAGTCAAATGTGAAACCAGCTTTTTATCCACAAATTTGTCCAATGAAAAGCGGTTACCGGTTTTCATTGCGTTGTTATAGTTGTCGATATATGCAATCACTCCGCTATCCACTTCCAGCTGCACATTGCTTACCGAGTTTTGTTTCTTTGGTTTGATATACCGGTCTTCAAAATTCAGACGCGTAACACTTCCTTTCGGAATCACATACGAACTTAGTGTGAAAGTGACGAGGGCGATGATAGCGGCAGAAATCATGTAAGGGCGCATCATCCTCTTAAAGCTCATACCGGTGGAGAACATCGCAATAATTTCGGAGTTTTCTGCCAGTTTGGAGGTAAAGAAAATAACAGCAATGAATACGAACAACGGACTGAACAGATTGGAGAAATAGGGGATAAAGTTCATGTAGTATTCAAAGATAATTTTATCCCATGGAGCTTCATGCTCCATTAGTTTGTCCATCTTTTCGTTGAAGTCAAATACCACTGCAATAGAAATGATTAGTGCAATAGCAAATACGTATGTCCCCAAGAACTTCTTGATGATATACCAGTCCAGCCGTTTTATAAATCGATTGCTTTTCATTTCTTATAATCTAGTTGATACTCTTTTGACCATCATCGGTTTCCAGGTCGAGAAATCTCCGGCGATAATGTGCTTTCTTGCTTCCCCTGCCAGCCACAGATAGAATGCCAGATTATGTATGGAAGCGATTTGCATAGCCAGTAGCTCTTGCGCATGGAAAAGATGGCGCAAATAAGCCTTGCTGTATAATGTATCCACGCAAGAGGCTCCGTCGGCTTCGATAGGAGAGAAGTCCGTTTCCCATTTCTTGTTCCGCATATTGATAATGCCATCTTTGGTGAACAACATGCCATTTCGTCCGTTTCTTGTAGGCATAACGCAGTCGAACATATCCACGCCGCGTTCTATTCCTTCAAGAATGTTGACAGGAGTTCCGACACCCATAAGGTAACGGGGTTTGTCTTTGGGGAGTATTTCATTGACAATCTCGATCATTTCGTACATCTTGTCTACCGGTTCGCCTACCGCCAAACCACCGATGGCATTCCCGTCAGCACCTTTGGACGCTACAAACTCTGCAGATTGCTTGCGCAGGTCGGGATAAACACATCCCTGCACGATGGGGAAGAGAGACTGATTATAACCGTATTTAGGTTCTGTCTCGTTAAAACGTTGTATACAACGGTCGAGCCATCTGTGGGTTAATCCTAATGACTTTTTGGCATACTCGTAATCCGAGTCGCCCGGAGGACATTCGTCAAAAGCCATCATAATATCCGCACCGATGGTACGTTCTATGTCCATCACCTTCTCCGGAGTGAAGATGTGCTTGCTTCCGTCGATATGCGAACGAAATTCGGCTCCTTCTTCACGCAGTTTTCTGATTCCGGCTAATGAAAATACCTGAAAACCACCGCTGTCAGTCAGCATGGGGCGGTCGAAACCGTTGAAACGGTGCAGCCCGCCTGCTTTCTCGATCACATCCAGTCCCGGACGCAAATAGAGGTGATAGGTATTACCCAGAATAATCTGTGCCTGGATATCTTCTTTCAATTCGGTCAGATGTACTCCCTTCACAGTGCCCAGTGTGCCCACCGGCATGAAGATAGGTGTTTGTATCTGCCCGTGGTCTGTTGTTATCAGACCGGCACGGGCATTACTTTTAGTGTCTGTATATTGTAACTCAAATGTCATTCCTGGCTGGGTTTCTTAACAGATAAATCAATAGGATCCGCTACTTTCTCGTTAGTCAATGCAATAGCGAATACCTCTTTTATATCGTTTACATAGTGGAAAGTCAGTCCTTTCAAATAAATATCTTGAATTTCATCTATGTTCTTTTTGTTCTCGGCACTCATGATGATTTCCTTGATTCCGGCACGTTTGGCTGCCAATATCTTCTCCTTGATGCCACCCACAGGAAGCACTTTGCCGCGAAGAGTGATTTCTCCCGTCATGGCAATGTTGGCTTTCACTTTTCTTTGAGTCAGGGCAGAAGCCAGTGAAGTGGCCATCGTGATACCTGCTGACGGACCATCTTTCGGAATAGCCCCTTCAGGAACGTGGATATGGATATTCCAGTTATCAAAAATCTCTTCATTCAGACTAAGGACAGAAGCATGCGCCTTGATATATTCAAGTGCCAGCATAGCAGATTCTTTCATCACATCTCCCAGGTTACCGGTCAATGTAAGACGTCCGCCCTTGCCCCGGCTTAAACTGGTTTCTACAAATAAGATTTCGCCTCCGACAGCTGTCCATGCCAATCCGGTGACTACACCTGCGTAATCATTTCCCTGATACTTGTCGCGTGTATATTCCGGTGCTCCAAGGAAATCATACAAATCTGTCGGTTTGATTTCCGTCTTGGCGAAATAACCGTCCGTAGCATATTGACGGGCTGATTTGCGAAGAATCTTACCGATCTTCTTTTCCAGCTCACGAACACCGCTTTCACGGGTATATGACTCGATTATGGCTTCCAGTGTATCTTTGGGAAGTTTAATATCTGTCTTTTTAAGTCCGTTGGCTTCCAATTCTTTGGGGAGCAGATGCTTGCGGGCAATCTCTACTTTTTCTTCTGTGATATATCCGCTTACCTCAATCAATTCCATACGGTCGAGCAACGGGCCGGGGATTGTATTCAGGTTATTGGCTGTTGCAATAAACAATACCTTGGAGAGGTCATAGTCTACATCCAGGAAGTTATCATGGAAAGATGTATTCTGTTCCGGGTCGAGCACTTCCAGTAATGCAGAAGAAGGGTCCCCCTGACGGTCAGCACTGACCTTGTCTATTTCATCCAAGATGAAAACAGGATTAGAAGCACCGGCTTTTATCAAGCTCTTGATGATTCGTCCCGGCATAGCGCCAATATAAGTCTTACGATGACCGCGAATCTCTGCTTCGTCATGCACACCGCCTAAAGACATACGTACATATTTCCGTTTGAGCGCAGATGCGATGGATTTTCCAAGAGATGTTTTACCCACTCCCGGAGGGCCATACAAACAGATAATCGGTGATTTCATATCACCTTTCAGCTTCAATACGGCTAGATGTTCTAAAATACGTTCTTTTACTTTCTCCAGTCCGTAATGATCTTTGTTCAACGTCTTTTCTGCGTTTTTAAGGTTCAGATTGTCAGTTGTATAAGTACCCCATGGGAGATTGAGCATCGTTTGCAGATAGTTGAGCTGTACGCTGTAATCCGGAGATTGCGGATGAGTGCGTTCCAGTTTGGCAAGTTCTTTCATGAACGTGTCTCTGACTTCTAAATTCCAGCGCATTCTTTCTGCCTTCTGGCGCATTTCCTCTATTTCCTGCTCCTGACCGCCGCCACCCAGTTCATCCTGGATGGTCTTGATCTGCTGTTGCAGGAAGTATTCGCGTTGTTGCTGGTCGATATCTTCGCGGGCACGCATTTGGATGGATGCCTTGATTTCTGCCAACTGCACTTCACGGTTCAGAATTTCCAGTAAGTGATAAGTGCGTTCACGCAATGAGTTGATGCTCAACAAGTCCATCTTCTCATCTTTCTTGAACGGCAGGTTTGAGCAGATGAAATTGACCAGGAACATTGAGTTGTTGATATTTTTAATAGCAAACGACGAATCCTGATGCATCACATCTGATGATTTGATGTATCTCATTGTCAAGTCCTTGCAAGTTTCCACCAGGGCTTGAAACTCTTTATCATCTTTGCCAGGGACATCTTCCTCCAAAAGTTCTATTTCACCTTTCAGGTACGGATGAGTTTCGATGATGCTAGTCAGACTTAAACGTTTCATTCCCTGAAGAATGACAGTTGTTGTCTGATCGGGCATTTCCAATATCCGCACAATTCGTCCTACGGTACCGATATTGTGTAAATCTTCCAGTTTCGGATCTTCTGTATGTGCCGATCTCTGGCATACTACTGCAATATCTTTATGTTTCTTGTCAGCATCTCGTACGAGTTTCAGTGAAGACTTACGGCCTACCGTGATCGGCAGGAATACTCCAGGAAACAATACCATATTACGTAAGGGGAGTACCGGAAGAATTTCACCAGATTTCACATTTACATCAAATGCTTGTTCATCGTTCCCATCATAGTCTGTGATTAGCGAGAAGCTGTTATCGCCTCCATCTTCCAATAAATATCTTTCTTTCATCTTTTCGTTTTAATTTAGTTTATGCCATACTGATATGCATAAATCGTTTGCAAAGTTAATTGATTCTCTCTAATAATAAAGCACTGCGTAGAATAAAAACACAAAAACAATGCCAAAATATCGGCTTGTAAAGGGAGTATTCCATAATTATTATTTATTTTTGGCGATTTGCAATAAAATAATAGTATAAAACGGCTTTAAGATAAACGGATAAAATGTCGAATCCTTATTTTCAATTTAAGCAATTTACGGTATGGCATGATAAATGTGCCATGAAAGTCGGTACGGATGGGGTGCTTCTGGGAGCTTGGACTTCCGTTGAAAGTGCGCACCGGATTTTGGACATTGGGACGGGAACAGGGTTGGTAGCTTTAATGTTGGCGCAACGCAGTTTGCCGGATGCAAATATTGTAGCGTTGGAAATAGATGAAGCGGCTGTCGGGCAAGCCAGGGAAAATGTTATTCGTTCGCCCTGGAAGGAGCGGGTAGAGGTGGTGCAGGCTGATTTTAGGAAATACAGGTCTTCGGATAAATTCGACGTAATTGTTTCTAATCCTCCTTATTTTGTCGATTCGCTGGAATGTCCGGATCGTCAGAGAACCGCGGCGCGTCACAATAATTCTTTGAGCTATGAAGATTTGTTGGAAGGAGTAAGCGGATTATTGACAGAAAACGGATTTTTTACAGTGGTGATTCCGGCAGATGTAGCTGAACGGGTAAAAAAGATAGCTTCTATAAAGAAATTATATGCAGTCCGTCAACTGAATGTAATCACTAAACCCGGCGGTATTCCGAAACGTGTTTTGATTACTTTTTCTTTTTCCAATCAAGAGTGCATTGTAGAAGAACTATTGACAGAACTGGCTCGTCATCAATATAGTGAGGAATATATGACGCTAACCCGGGATTATTATTTGAACATGTAAAAGGGTGACGCTATCCGGTAAAGATAGTGACGGTATATGCTTGCGATAGTGACGGTATCGCTGTCATATACCGTCACTATTTCAAAGCTAGTTCAAAAACGCTATTTTGAGATCTTCGTTCTATTCCTTTCTAACTCATAATTCAAAAGAGTAATTTCTAGCTTTTGAACACTATTTTCTAGCAGTACTTTCTGAAGTTGCTCTTGAAGTGAAATTATTATTTTGTCTTTTGATAGTCTTAAATTCAATAAGCTGCTACAATAACTATACTACTCTTTTAAATTATTTGTTTTGTATATGCTTTATTTTAAATTCTTTCAGTGACTTTTCTATCTTTTGATAAAGGTCTGTTGTTTTTGTTGAGTATGTAGATAAAGAGCCCCTAGGCTCATCTGCGAATCTGAATAATTCATCTGTATCTGCATATATTGATACTAACTCATTATAAGCATCTTTACAACTGGAAGGATAATCATTTAGTTGTGGCATTATAGCCTCGATTGAATCTCTCTTTTGTTTTAGTCTCTTATAGGTATCTGTTGTGATAATAAACTCCTGATGCTTCGCTAAGGCTTCATTGAAATCAGTGCAATATTCTCCATTGTATTCATGATCGTAAATTACTTTTCTCCAAGTATCACAATAATGAAGAGTTATTGCTTCACTTAAATCAGCTTCTTTCTCAATCATAGAAGCGGTATTAGAGAGTTTTGCTATATACTCCTTTTCTGAATTACATGAAACCAAAACTATGGCTAGTATCGCACTCAAATAAAAAAACTTTTTCATCATATCGTTATTTTTGTTACACAATCAATTTATTAGAATCCTGTTTGTAATACTGTATTAGAGTATTACAAGATTGATATTTTATATTCAAAAAAACATTTATTTTATTACTTGAAGAATATCCAATGATACGCTTATTTGATTCTTCTGGAATTCTAAAATTCAGAAAGGGACTTTGTGAATGCGAATATAGTGAAATGAAAATAACAACGAGCATCAGCAGAGTTTTCTTCATGTGTTTAAGTATTTTGTTTGTTATCGTTTTCTCTATAAACAATGTTTGTATTTCCGCTATAAAGTTAACGCAAAACATTGATAACGCCAAAATAAAAGGGTAGTAAAGTTAACAAAATAGATTTTTACTCTAAATTAAATAAGAAAATGAGGATAATGCTAGAAACCTGTTCAAAGATAGTTCAAAGAATTGCCCTTTTTATTTGCCCCCAAACGGGGATAATTACACTTATCCTATATATAATAAAAAAGCCAATACTAATTGTACTGGCTTTATTTTGTGAATCTTGACTTGATTTTCTTCGTCGGGGTAGCGGGATTCGAACCCACGACCCCCTGCTCCCAAAGCAGGTGCGCTA
>ENA-OXEV01000296-OXEV01000296.1-human-gut-metagenome-genome-assembly--contig:-NODE-296-length-23632-cov-11.2569_pt1 | contig 23632 bp, 17 predicted proteins | sample MGYA00249833_ERZ652260 | MGnify/ENA primary metagenome ERZ652260 (study PRJEB26925, sample SAMN05826808) | human gut metagenome | biome: ENVO:2100002; feature: ENVO:00000062; material: ENVO:00002003...
GAAAAATTTATTATTTTTCATTGTCCTCTTGACGGGTAGCACACCATGGCCGGGGCGGTTACTTTTTTGTATAATGTATTATTCCTAAATCAACATCGTCATATAGATCGGCAGATACAAAATCCCGTCCTGATATTTAAGATCTTTTGTATAAATGATATATCTGTCTTCCATTTTCAACTGGTATTTCTGAATCAAATAATCAAATGATTTATGCGATGTATAACCCGACGACTTTACTTCGATCGGACATATCTTTTTCTTTTTCACAGTCATGAAATCTATCTCATATTTCTTGTCTCTCGATGTCCCTTCCGGTCTGTACAAATACTCATGAAAATACAAGCCGTGTCCAGATGCACGCAGCATTTGAGCCACCATATTTTCCAGGATCATTCCCTGATTGATTCCTAAATTTCCAACGATCAGGGATTTATACAGATCTTCATCTGAATCCTCTCGATTTTTCATAATCTGAGTTACCAGAAGTCCTGTATCCCCCATATACAACTTAAAATTACTCCGATCTGCAAACAATTCTAACGCAACCTCCGGCTTTGTTACATTGATACATTCATTTCCAATCATTGACTCTGCAATAAAACTCACTGCATCTACATAGTTCTGATATCTGGCATTCTTATCCAAAAGAGAGAATTTGAAATGAGAGTTTTTATTCTCCAACTGTTCCGGAAGCGTCTTATATATCACAGAAGCTTTTTCTCTGTTTTCATTATCATATTTTGCCAAATCTTCTTCATAAAGGCTCAAAATATTACGTTTTACAAAATCAATCTGTGTAAATGTTTTTCCACTGACTAATGCATCCACTGCCTGGGGCATTCCCCCGACTGCCATATAAGTACGAAATGTTTTCATAATCTTTCTGTGAACCGCATCTCCAAGTGCTCTTCGCTTTCGAAATGCTTCTGTGATTGCCGGAATCGTCACATTATCGTTCAATGCCCATAAATATTCCTCAAAATCCATGGGATACATCTTGATTCTATATTCTTCTGACGGAATCAAAAGATCTTTTACATTTTTTCTAATAGAAATCAAAGATCCTGTTTCTATATATTCATATCTTCCGTCCGCCACCAAATATTTAATTGCCTGTCTTGCATACGGGAACAACTGTACTTCATCAAAAATAATCACACAATTTTTTCCATTCAGGCTTTTTCCTTTTAACAAAAACAAATTCCGAAAAAAACTGTCCAGATCATCCATATTTTCAATAAAATTATTTCGCACATCTTTATTCTCTCTTGCAAAATCAAGGATCATATAATCATCATATTCATTTTTTGCAAACTCTTCTACAATTGTACTTTTCCCAATACGCCTTGCTCCCTCCAGCAATACTGCCGAGGCCCCGGACGATAATTTTTTCCATTCCAAAAGTTTATCGTATACCTTCCTCTTAAAAACCATATACATTCCCCTTTTTTCCATGTTTTTCTTTATTATATCACGAAAAACAGAAATGTATACGGCACTTTTTTCACGAAAACACAAAATGTTTTTCTCCACTTCTTCACGAAAAACAACTTTCTTCTTATTCTTCCTCCTGATGATACATATGATTCTGGTAGTTTTTCGGAGTCTCGCCTGTATACTTTTTAAAAATGTCCGTAAAATAACGATAATTATTGTATCCCACCATTTCACTTACTTCGTATACTTTATACCCTTTTTTGAGAAGACCTTTCGCCTTATCAATCCGTAACTTTGTCAAAAACTTTACATAAGACATCCCGACTTCACTTTTAAACAATACACTCAGATATGCCGTGCTCATCTTTACCATGTCTGCAAGCTCATTAAGCCCGATGTCTTCATTGTAATGTGCCTCTATATAAGCCAACAGCTCCAAAATGGTTCTGTGACCGCTTTTTGTTTTATCTGCTTCTATATATCTCTCCAGTTCTGAAATAATACTTTCTGCATATTGGAAAACTGTATCCTCAGATTTCCTGCTCTCCATCTCATGAAAAGAAATCAAATTTTCTCTCTTTATCCCTTTTTTGCTTTCAAGCAAAATATCACACAGCACACTTAAATATTTATAGACCTCTCTTTTTAAATCCTGAATCTGCGAATATAAAACCTCTAATTTTTCCAAAGCCTGATGTGTATATTCAGAAAATGCACCTGCATCTTTTTCCACCAGACTTTTGATGCTGTTTTCTGTAATTATATTCAATTCTTTTGTTAATTCTCTGCTCATAGTAAGCAACTGCTGTTCCTCTTTTGTCTGAAAGCAGTCTTTTTCTACAAAGTTCAATACATCATTCAGTTTGTCAATGCTGATCGGCTTATCGATATATCCCTTTACCCCCAGTCGTAATGCCTTTCTTGCATATTCAAACTCTGTATATCCGCTGATCACAACAAATACTGTATCCTCGCAAAACTCCTTCGCTGCTTCTATCATAGAAAGCCCGTCCATACCTGGAATACGGATATCTGTGATAACCAGATCCGGTGCTGTTTCCCGTATCACTTCCAGTCCATGGATCCCATCATACGCACATCCTACCACTTCATACTCCAGTTTTTTTCTGGCAATCATTGCCTTGATTCCCTCAACTACAATATACTCATCGTCAATCACCACTAATCGATACATGTTTTTCCATTCCTTTCACTTTTTCAGGTATTGTGATTCTGACTGTTGTTCCTTTTCCCGGTTCGCTTTCAAATGTCACACCATATTCTGAGCCATAGTTTAACTGAATCCGTTCTTTTACATTGCGGATCCCATATCCTGTTTCCAGTTTTGACAGATCCTGTATCCCCACTCCGTCATCCCGGATTTCAAATACCAGATTTTTTCCTGCTCGTTTTCCCGTCACCCAGATGCTCCCTTTTCCAAGTTTTGGTTCCAGCCCATGATACATCGCATTCTCCACAAACGGCTGCAAAATAAATGAAATTATTTTGTTAACCATGATTTCAGGCTGTACTTCTATGTGCAGTTCAAATCGATCCTGATAACGCATATTTTGCAGCTTCATATATTCTTCAATCCGTCGTATTGAATCCGCAACAGAAATATATTTTTCCCCATTATTCAGTGAAAGCTTAAAATTATTGGATAATGCAAGAATCATTTCTGCAATCTGATCATCCCCGTGTATGATTGCTACACAATAAATAGAATCTAGTGTATTGTATAAAAAATGAGGATTGATCTGTGCCTGCAGAAGCAGCAATTCTGCTTCTCTTTCGTTTAATCTTACCGCCATCAGACGCTCGGAAAGTTCCAGATTTGTATTCACCATTTCCTTGAATTTTCTGCCGATCATACCAACTTCGCTGTCATCAAACTCTTCAGAAATATTGCGTTCGCCTTCCCCCACATCATAAATCACTTTTTCCAGCTGTTTCAAAGGTTTTGTAATACTCTTTGAAATTTTTCTCGCCAAAAAGAACGAAAGTATTACGATAATACCTCCAAGCGAAAATACGACATTCCTTACATAACGACTTGTAATACTCAACTCATTTTTGGCAATCGCATTCACAAAACTCCATCCTGTCGTTTCATTTTTTGCAACACTAAATACATATTTTTTATCTGAGTTCTTTAAAAAATCCTGAACAAGCTGTTCTGTATCTGCATTCTCACTGTTTATATAAACCGTCATATCATGATCTTCGTCCATGATCATATATGCACTGGTATGATACTCTTCGTCACCTTCCACGATCGACTCTCCCAGCATCCTCCTGCTCAGATTGAGAACCATACATCCCATAGGGAGACCAGTTGAAGGATTGTTCAGAATTTTCGTAAAACAAAAAACTTTTTCTGTATCCTCCTCTCCTCCAAGCACTCCTTCTCCCCAAAAGACTTCTTTTCCTGCATTCTCTATTGTCTTGTGATACCAGCTTTCGTCCTGAAAGCAATGCTCTTTGTAATAGTTATAAAAAGAAAGTCCCCCTTTATTGATATTACTCAAGAAAAAATGGTGTCCGTAAAAATCCATCACTGCAACACTGCTGACTGCTTCTTCCTGTAATGTAATACTTGTCAGAATTCTTTCCAGAACCTTCTGATCTTCCAGAGAAAATTCATGTTCTCCGTCTTTCGAACCATTTTCCAGAACTTCACAAAGTTGTGAATTCGTTAAAATACTCCTGCCTTTATCAATAATTGGTTTCAGTTTCAAATCCAGAATTTTGCTTGAATTTTTTAACATGGTCTCATAAGACTGTCTGTAGTTTTCTTCTATCGTAGTTTTTTCCATATGATACGATACGGTTCCCAACACTCCGATCGCCAATATCGTTAAAAAAAGCATGGACATAAAAATCTGATCCCGAATATTGTGTCTTCTCCACCATTTCCACCCATTCAAGAATCTGCTTTTCATCTCCATGCCTCCTGCTCTCGTTCATTTTGCTGTCTGTTTATTGTCTATATCGAATTGTATATTCTCCGGATCCTGCCTCTGCTTCCATATATCCTTGTTTCTTCTCAAATGCAAGTCCATCTGTGTCCAGAACTTTCTTAGCTCCATCCAGCTGGATTTTCGCAGTCGTATTTACCGGCACTTGTACAAACATTGTAACACATCCTTCATCCACTTGCCATTTCAATCGATTTTCCCCATATACGGAATGATAGGTTGTATCCACAAACTTCAGATTGCCTCCGATTTTCGGTGTATAGATCACATGCTGAAATCCCGGAGCACTTTCGTCTGCTTCCATACCGCCCATTACACGATACATCCATTCTCCGATTGCACCATAAGCATAATGATTGAAAGAATTCATATCTGCGCTCCACATGCTTCCGTCCGGTTTCAAACCATCCCAATGTTCCCAGATAGTGGTAGCGCCCTGCTTTACCTGATACAGCCAGGATGGGAAGTCTTCTTTCAAAAGCAGATCGTATGCCTCCTTCACACATCCGTTCTGGCTCAAAGCATGGCAAAAATATGGGGTTCCCACAAATCCTGTCACAAGATGTCCGTTTTCCTTCTCCAGCAGTTCCGTCAGACGTTTCACCGTCTTTTCTCTGTAAGCATTTGGTGTCAGTCCAAAATACAGCGCAACGATGTGAGCTGTCTGTGTCTGTGCTGTCATATTTCCTTCTGCATCAAAGAATGTTTCCTGGAACTTCTTTACGATATGTGCGTATAAGTCCTCATAATCAGCCGCTTCTTCTTTCTTCAGTACTTTTGCGATCTTCGCAAATAATCCGGTAGAGTATGCAAAGTATGCGGTACAGGTCAGATCATTGGGAGTTGCTCCAAAGTAACTTCCTTCTTCTGCATCCAATGCCACCCAATCACCAAACTGCAGCTTATAATTCCAGATATAATCCTCGGAATGTTCCCTCATAAATTCAATCCAGCCTTTCATACTGTTGTACTGGATTTCCAGAATCTTTGTATCCCCATACATCAAATACAATGTCCACGGAGCGATCACTGCCACGTCTGCCCACGCAGCCGCAGAATGCGGCCCTTGACTAAGCAGCCAGTTTCCATCTGTTTTCCCCTCTTCAATATTGGGAACTACATGGGGAACACCTCCCTCCGAAGTCTGATCAACTTCCACATCATGCAGCCATTTCCGATAGAATGTATATGTATTCATCAGATAACAGGCTGTACGACAGAAGATCTGTGCATCCCCGGTCCATCCCAGTCGTTCATCCCTCTGCGGACAATCGGTCGGTACATCCAGGAAATTGCTCTTTAACCCCCACAGATAATTGTGATGCAGCTGATTTAACAGCGGATTGGAGCAGGTAATATTTCCCGTTTCTTCCATCTCCGAGTGCATGGTACAAGCTGTAAAGTTTTCTGCTTTGATTTCTCCCGGACAGGACAGGATCTGCGCATACTGAAATCCCATATAAGTAAATCTTGGATACCAGGTAATAGTTCCCTCTTTTGCAAAGGTATATTTCATCTCTGCCCTTGCGGCTCTTAAATTATCCAGATACACATTTCCTTCGGAATCCAGTACTTCAAAGCATTTCAGCCAGATTACATCTCCTGGTTTTCCAGTTGCTGTCACTCGAATCCGTCCTGCCATATTCTGCCCGAAATCCAGAACCTGTTCCCCTTTTGGTGTTGTAAAAATTCTTTTCGCCGGGATTTCATCGATTACCTGCACCCTTGCCCCACTCTGTGCACGGATCACATTTGTATCAAACGGAACCACTGATATCTGATGCCAGTTTCCTTCCGGTATCTCCGCCTTCGATGCCCATCCCAAAACCTCAAAACCGGCATCATAAATCTCGCCATGATAAATTTCTGAAAAGACAATCGGTGAATCGCATCCTTTCCAGCTTTCATCTGTCAGGATCTGCTCCTCACTTCCATCTTCATAACGGATTCGAAGTTCCATGGCAAATCCAGTCTGATCTCCGTAATTGTTCCTTGCCTTTGTCAGTCCCATAACACCTTTGTACCAGCCGGGAGCAAGCATCGCACCTGCCACATTGTCTCCTTCTTTCAAGAAATCTGTTATTTCGTAAGTCTGGTACAGTAAATGACGGCGGTAAGACGTCCATCCGGGAGTCATCTCATCCTTTCCGACTTTTTCTCCATTCAGGAAGAAATTGTAAAGTCCTAATCCTGTTGTCATTGCATATGCTTCTTTTACCGGTTTTTTCACTGTAAATGTTCCACGGACATAAGTCCCTTTGGAAACTTCCCGGTCAGCTTCTTCCGTCTCTGCTGAAACAAATGGAGCACTCCATACTTCCCCTTCTGTCAGTCCGGTTATAAAATACGCCGTTTCACTCCATGGTGTCTCATCACCCCCATCGTCTGCTTTCACCCGTACAAAATATTTTGTTGCAGATTCCAGCTTTCCACTCTCCGGTATCAGATGTGCTGATTTTCCAGATACTACTCTCCCACTGTCATACACAAATTCTGTAAATTCCGGATTCTTTGAGATCTGGAGAGTATATGCCTTCTGGATCACATTTCGTTTATCGCTTACGATCTCCCATCCAAATTGCGGCATTTCTGCAATCCCTACCGGATTTTTCTGATAATCAATATGAACTCTGCTGATTCTTAACATACGCTTACCTCTTTTTTAAATGCAAGATTTCTCGTGCTTCCTGCGGTGTTGCGGTATCCAGTCCCATTGCCCGGATCAAAGCCACTATTTTTTCCACCAACTGATAGTTATACTCTGCTGATTTTCCTTCTTCCAGATAGGCACTGTCCTCAAATCCAATCCGCACCACTGTTGCTCCCATGGCGATTGCCGCTGCCAGAAATGTCCAGTTGTCTCTTCCAAAATGTGTCACTCCCCACAACGCATCCTGCGGAACAAAAGAGCGAAATGCGGACATCATCTCCGGTGTTGCCTGCATGCCTCCTTTGTGTCCAAACACAAGATTGAACAGTTTCGGCTCGGCAAAAGGCTGTTCTTTCTCCACCAGTTTCATGTTGTGGATCATTCCGATATCAAATACTTCTGTCTCCGGCAGAATTCCACGCTTATAAACTTCAGAAGCACAATACCGGATATCATCAAATGAGTTACGGTATACAGCCTCCCCCAGATTGGTGCTTCCCCCATTGAGTGAAGCAGATTCCACTTTTTCATAATTCAGAGGATTGCACCGCTCCTCGATCGTCAGATCAGAAACCCCTCCGGTGGAAGCCTGTACGACGACATCTGTCTTTTTCAAAATTGCTTCAAAACATTCCTCCATATAAGAAATATCTGCCGTCAGATTTCCATCTGGCTTCCGACAGTGCAGGTGACACATCGCCGCCCCTGCATCCACACTTTTTTTCACATCTTCTGCCAGAGCATTTGCGTCCACTGCATCCCCCGCACGCACAGGGGCAAGTGATACGATTACTTTCCGCATCTTCCAGTCCTCCTATACCAATTCTTCTACAATCTCTTTGAGTGTTGTCACTTCGCCTACATTTCCCGGAAAAATAATATACGGCATTCCCGGAAACTTACTTTCTGCCCCGGTTCTCCAGACCGGAATTCCTTTCTTGATCTGACCGAGAACCTGTGCCCGCTTCACACCCAGCGCTTTTGTTCCGACATCGGAAGATGTAATCCCTCCTTTAGCCACTATGAATCTTGGTTTGATCTCCAGATTCCCGATGATGCTGGTCACAGCTTCTGAAATCGCAACAGATACCGCCAGAATCTGGTCTTTATCTTCCGTATCCGGCATCTGGAGTGTTCTGCTTGTATAGATCACAGCCGTTTTTCCCAGACAGATGCAGCGTTCTGCTTCTTCCCTTACCCGACGTGCTTCCTGTGTGAGTCCATCTTTCTGCTTCCATGCTTCTGCATGAAATTCCAAAAAACACAATTCCTTCTCAGACTGCTTCAACGCTTCCAACTGAAGTGTTGTTTTCTTTACGTGAGAACCAATCAGAACAATTCCGCCGTTTTTTGTGTCTTCCACCAGTTCCTCTTTTTTCAGCAGCGGCTTGTCTGAAATTCCTCCCAGTACTTTCGGGAAGCTGGCTGCCGTTCTTGCCAGAAATTGCTTTCCAGCTTCTGCCGCCTTCACAAATGCCTGTACAAATACCTGAAGTTCTTCATAAGTCGTTGCATTGACAATGATCTTCTGAAAATCATGAGCGCTCATCAACTTGCCTGTGATTCCGTTAATGTCATCTGCACGGAGTTCCTCCAGAGAAATCGTAATACAATCCTCTTTTTTGTACCGCCCATTGGTCTTTTCTTCTACATATTCGGTCAGATCCGAGGACTGATATCCAAATGACTGGTCTTTGGCGAACTCTGTCATGCCGGCCGGAATCAGTATATTTCCCTCTTTTACATAATGTACATTATCAATGGTTACACGTCCGCCTTCCAAAAAGAACGGACATAAAATCTCACCGTCAAACTTTACTTCACCCAGTGTTTCCAGTGTTTCTCTTAACACTTCTGTCTCCAGTGGATAATGTCCCCTTAGTGTAGAATCCCCTCTGGAGATCAAAAAGAACTCTTTTCCGCAATTCTGTGATACCTGATGCAGCCGCTTGGCGATCGTTTCGTGTACGTGTTTGGTCTCTTCTTTTGAGAAACTCCGGGAGTTCGTCAAAATAAAAAACAGATTGGACTCTTCTGAAAATGCCTGTTGCAGACTGTCCATTTCCCAGTCGGTATACACCGGAACATCATGCACCGTCTGTACCCCTGTCGGGTCATCGTCTAACACTACGATTTTCTTCTCTTTTAATGAAATCGTTTCTTTTGTTTTCTGAATCTTGGCAAGTATCGGAAACCAGATCCGCATCTCTCCAAATTCCCGATTGTCCCATGCAAAGTACGGAATCATACGAATTTTTACTTTTTCCATTCCAGTCTGCCGCAATGTCTGATACAGTGCATTTCGATTATAGCCCTCCCTGTTTACACAGTATCCATCCAACTCAATTGCTGTCACTGTCCGTCCTTCAATCTGTTGTGCGGTAAGCTCTGTATGTCCCTCCGGATCCAGATAAAGATCATCCAGTGATTCTACCGAAACGTCCGCCGTCTCACAGCAATATACCAGAGGACCGCGCTCCACCGCTGCCTGTCCTGCAGTCTCTTCCACCATCGTATTTGCAACAGTATAACGAACCGGCATCTCCAGTTCCAGACAGATTTCTGTATGCTGCGGATCTTCTATCCGGATTTCATAATAACTTCCCGCATTTTCTCTGGTCAGAACAATCTGTTTCTCTCCATTTTGGATCCGTCCGTTTTCTGCCCATCCTGGAATACGAAGCATCATTGAAAATCCTGTTTCATTTGTCGCTTCAAAAGTAAATCTGATTTTTCCATCATATGGATATTCGGTTTCCTGGTACACCGTGAATGCAGCTCCATTCTCCAATGCAATCTTTGCCCTGCTGGCTCCGTACATTCCAATCCACAGTGCATCTTGGGAGGTCAGATACGCATATTCACTGGACTGTGCAATGGTTCTTGCCAGGTTTGGCGGACAACAATAACTTAAAATATACTCCGATCTTGTCCTCGGCCAGATCAGTTCGTAATCCAGTGTTTTTGTCCTTCGAAGCATATTTTCATAAAAGAACCTCTTTCCGTCCATACTCAAAGCTGCAAGGTTCGTATTTAACATCATCCGTTCCAGGACATCAAAATATTCTGCCTTCGGCTCCAGCTGAAACATGCGGTATGCCCAGAACACACCACCAAGGGATGCACATGTCTCATTATATGCTGTAATATTCGGCAGCTGATATTCATATCCGTATGCCTGATGAACTTTCTGATCTACGAAAAAATTTCCGTAAGGAGATGTTCCATTATACAGTGCTCCACATCCTCCGGTCAGATACAATTTTTTATCCACCAGACTTCTCCAGACTTTATGCAGCACATCTTTTAATTCCTCATCATCTTCTTCCAGACAAAGATCTGCCACTCCTGCATAAAGATAATTTGCACGTACTGCATGTCCAATAATCTTCTCATGCTCCCGTAGCGGAATCCGATCCTGATTATCATCCATACCTTCTTTCACACTGTCTCTCAATGCAATTGCCTGCTCTGCCAGTTTCAGGTAACGTTCTTCTCCCGTGGTCCGGTACATCTCCACCAGTCCCATATAATGCGACGGGCATACCGCTGTCTGAACTTCCCCTTTTTCCAGTGCGTCTGCATACATCCCTTCCAGATAATCTGCAGTCTTTACTGCAATCTTTAAAAAAGAATCCTTGCCTGTGAGACGTTTATGCAGACAGGCAGCTGTAAACAGGTGTCCAAAATTATATACTTCGAAATCGTTGATATCCCCCATTCTGGTGACACCATTCTGATTGCGCTCTCCAATGATCTGCTTTGTAGAGAGATATCCATCCGAAAGCTGTGCTTTTCCAATCAGATCAATATACGAATCAATCTGGTTGAAAAGTTCCTCGTCCTGATTCTTTGCTGCAGTATAAACAGCTGCTTCTATCCATTTATAAAAATCTCCATCTCCAAATACAGTCCCGTCAAACTCCCCATCTGCTTCTCCTGCACAAATCCGGAAATTTTCCAGTACATGACTGATCTCTTTGCTTTCAAACATATGATGCAACTGTGGAACTGTTGCCTGTGCACAGGTATCTGTCCGCTCTTTCCACAATCCCCGTGTCCATGTCACGGAAAGACCGTCTACCGGTGTCACTTTTGCATTCCGTGATTGTCTTGTATCTGTCAGCATCCCATCTCCCCCTGTCTCTCAAACCGATATCCTTTTTCCTCCAACGCACTTCGAACTGCTGCTGCGCCAAATCGCGGACTGGACACAACCGGAATTCCATATGTTTCGCTTAAGAACGTTTCTGCATAAGCCATAGATCCCTGACTCAAAAGAATCACGTCTGCCTGATCACGAATCTGTTCTGCTGTTTTGCCAAGCAATGCTTTAAATTGCTCCTGATCCACACCAAAGGCTCCCTCTACCAGACCATCTGCCAAAGTCACCTGTTTTCCAAGCTCCCTGGCCACTCTCTCAATCGTATGTTTTGTCGGTTCCAGCGTTGTAGGTAGTGTTGCCAATACCCCGATCCTTGCACCAAGACGCACTGCTTCCCGGCACATCTCTTCGTCAATCCGAACAATCGGGACTCCTGTAAATTTTCCGATGGAAACTGCTGCATCTGCCACTTCTCCCACAGAAGAACAACAGTTTAAAACAACTTCTGCTCCATCCTGTACCGCCTGCATGAACATTGTCACCAGTCTTGCAGCCGCACCTGCCGTCACAAATCCCGCGTCCCGCACCTCTGCCAAAATAGAAGGGTCTTCATAATTTAAAAATTCCACATCTTCTCCCAGCTGTTTTTTTAACTCTGTATTCACCGTCTCGATCAGTTCCGGCGTTGTACTTGTATATACGATTCCCACTCTCATAATCTGTCACTCCTTTGCTCTTAAACGAATAGCCATATACTCATGTCCCGGCAGAATCACACGGAAGCGTCCTTTTCCTGTACCCTGCTTTTCAATCGTCATATTCCATGTATCGATCACTTCAATTTCAAATTCTGTCGTGTCATCAAAATAAAAATCTTTAAATGCCGGACAGGTAAATCCATAATAGATCAGATAATAGCTTTTTACTTTTTTATTCCAGTCTGTTTCCGGCACCCCACAGACACAATCCCATTTCAGATCATACGGCGCAAGCCCATGACCCGGTGTCTCGCACAATCTGTCATAAAGAAAGCCAAATCGCTTCCAGCTCTCTCCTTTTAACTTTCCGCCGTGAGACCACCACAACACCTTCTCTTCTTCCGTCAGATCCAACAGTGTTTCGCCATGTCCTGCATAACCGCCTCTGCAGGATGCCTCCCAGAATCTTCGAAGCAATTCTTTTCCGCTGATATTTCCCCAGCCAAACTGTAAATTTCCTTCATAACAGATTTCATCCAGAACTACCGGCTTTTTATAGGTTTCCCGCCACTTCGTCACATACTCTGCACTTAAATACGGCTCCTGCCTCTGGATACTACAGTGTGTGATCCACGGTCTGTTATAATCGTAAAATCCATGACAGTTATGGATGGAACGCAGATGATGATACAGATCTTTCTCACACAAAATCTGTGCGTATCTCTCCCAGTCTTCCAACGTCTTGTGACTCATCAGATCGTATTCATTCGCCAGTGACCACCACACATTGCGATATGCAGAAAATCTGGCAATAACATAATTCCAATACAGGTCGTCTTCTTCCCTGCTCATACAGGAAAATCCCCATCTGTCATACGGATGCATCACGATGATATCTGCTTCGATTCCCAGCTTCTGCAGTTTTACGATACAGTCTTCAATATGTTGGAAATGTTTCGGATTGAATCTGTGGAAATCCCAGTGATTTCCTTCGGACTCCTCTGTATATGTTCCAAAGTTCCCTTCTGTCAATACGCTGGAATCCATCGGTATACCCTCATACGGAAAACTTCTCGGATCTTTGAAATTATAAGCATAGTGTTTTGGGAAAATACAAAACCGGATCTTATTGAATCTGGCGGCTTTCAGATTGTCCAGTGTTTCCCGGATCCGTTCATCCGACTGCAGATCCCACACATAGCAAGTCGTCCCTACTGAATAATACGGTGTTCCATCTTCATAAGCAAAATGCCAGGTTCCGGCTACCCGGACCGGCCCGTGATTATCTTTGGACGGCTTTGTAACATAGAATTTTCCTTCTGCTCTCTCCTGAAAACTGCTGGTGACATGAAACTGATATTCGCCTTGAAACGACGGCATAAATCGCACCTTATATTTCCCGTTTCCATCATAAAATCCATCGATTTCTTTCGTCTCATTTTTCCCGGTTATCACTGCTTTTATTGTCTGTTCTATAAACGGATTTCCTGTGGAAGGTCCGGGAATCTCAATTTCCCAAAGCCCCCACTGCTCTGCTGAATCTTGATAGTTAAGCTTCTCCACATTTCTATCCTCCCTTTAGAAACATAATTTTTAATCTTTGTCCCTCTATTTTCATTATATCCATAACCACATTACACTTAATAGTGGTATTTTTTATTTATTTTGTATACTTTTTTTGTCTTTTTTAATATTTATGAGGCATTTTGCCCTAAATCAATTTGGAACTATCCAAAGAATATTGGTACACGAAAAAATTTTTTAAGACGAAACTATTTGCTTCATAGGATTGCATCATATAATACGTTTCTGATTTTCCAGATAATCCTCCAATCCTGATAATTACTAATCTGTGTAAAATATAGAATTGTAAATTTTTGTTCTAAATTCACCATAAAATAAGGTCCAGCCCAGCCATCCCAGCCAAACTCCCCCTTCTTCCCTTTACCCGGAATCTCACTTTCATTCACAAGACATCTCATCAAATTTCCATATCCATATCCTTTCATTTGAGGAAAACCCACCATCTTTCTTACATTTTCCCTCAGACAATTTTTTGTAAATTGTTGTATCGATTCTCGTTTTAATATCCTTGTCTGATTCCACAAGCCCCCTCCTGCCAACATATTAGCAAAATGACTGTAATCTTCTAATGTAGATACAAGTCCTGCGCCTCCCGATTCAAAAGAAGGTTTTTCTAAGCACAGTGTCAAGCCCAGATATCTTTCTTTTTCTACTTTAAGTCCACTTTCCGTTCTTCGATATAATTCGGCAAAACGTTCCTGTTTCTCTATTGGTACATAAAAACCTGTATCTTCCATTTCCAAGGGAACAAATATTTCTTTTTTCAAAAATTCTCCAAGACTCATTTGTGAAATTTCCTGAATAATCCCTCCCAAAATATCTGCTGACAAACCATACTGCCACCCAGCTCCTGGAAAAAATGCAAGAGGGCACTCTGCGATCCTTCGTATAACCTCCCGCAATGTATAACGAAGTCCGATTCCATCCTCATTTTTCATATCCTCAAAAATTTTATCCATTTCTTTCTGCACATTTTTAGGCCCAGGATAAACAATTCCAGAATCCATATTCAACAAATTCCTAATCTTCAATGAAACTTTTTGCTTTCCACTTTTCCCCCAAATTCTCAGATATTCATACTCCGGAAAATATTTACTGACAGGTTCTTCAAAATCCAATATCCCGCGTTCTTTAAGAATCATTGCTGCAACTGCAGTTACAGGTTTTGTCATAGAATAAATTCTGTAAATCGTGTCTGTTTCTGTTCTTCTCTTTGTTTCCAGACAAGAATACCCTGCACATTTATGAACTACTTTTTCCCCATTCAAAAAGCATGCTGCCTGAGCACCGGAAATACGGTTTTCCCGTATTTCCGTCTCTAAAATATTTCCAATCTCTTCCTCATATATCTTCATAGTCCTCCCTCTCTCCTTACAAGGGTTTCAAAACCACTACGTTCCGTCCACCTACAATCAACATATCTTCCACTTGCTCTTCATTTAAAATATCCCAATACTTATCCTTATCAAGATGTACCACCATATCTTCCTCTTGATGATTGATCAGAAAGATCGTCTTTCCACGCTCTCCCTCCCGAACACAAATTTCTCCACATCCATCGATTCGAAAATAAGGATATACATTCTGTTGTTCACAAATTTTTTTCATAAAGTGTTTCAAAAACCGTATTTCCGGACATGTTCCAAAATAGTACACACTTCCTTTCTGGTAGTTATTTTTTGTCAAACACGGTTTCCCTTGATAAAAATCCTTTCCGTAAACAGCTAGCGCTTCCGCTGTTTCCAAATGAATTTGATCACACAAAAACCCACATTTGTAGATACTGTTTACACTTTCAGAATTTTCCACAACCATCTGATTCTCTTCATCTGGATATAATGCATCGGTTTCCTCAACCCAGATCCCTGTAAGCTTCCGTAATTTCCCCGGATATGCGCCAAATACACATTTATCATTTTCATCTACCATTCCACTCATATAGGTAATAATCAATGTTCCACCTTGACCTACAAACTGTTCTAGTCTTTCGACAACATTTTCTTTTATCATGTATAACAATGGCACTATAATAATTTTATATTTTGAGTAATTCGCAGTTACTTTCAGAATATCTGTTGAAATATTATTCTCATATAAAGCTCGGTAAAAATGATGTACTTGTTTTAAATAATCCATATCCTGTGTAGGTCCACTTGCCAACTCCAATGCCCACCAGTTATCCCAGTCAAAGAGTATTCCCACCTCTGAATTCACTTTGGCCTCTAAGCATCTATTTCCAAGTTTTTTCAATTCAGCTCCTAATTGTTTCATCTCTTGAAATGTCTTTGTATCCTCTCTATCTGCATGCGATATCATTGCTCCATGAAACTTTTCTTGTCCCCCAATTGATTGACGCATTTGAAAAAACAAGCATGTATCGGCACCATGTCCAATCCCTTGAAAAGCTATCGTACGCACTTCCCCTGGACGTTTCACTTTATTATATGGCTGCCAATTCTGCTGATTTGGCGACTGTTCTGCTATTACGTAAGATTCCCCATCTTTCATTGCTCGCATTATGTCATGTTTCATCGCCGGAAAACTTGGGTCATCTTTTGGCGACGGATAGTTATCCCATGCCACTACATCCATAACCTCTGTTAATTCAAACTGATTTAACTTTTTGATAAACCCTGAAATGTTGCTGAACACAGGAATATCCGGTGTATATTTACGCAGAATGTTAGCTTCATTTAAAAAGCACGATTTTGTAGAATCGGTTACAAATCGCATATACTCAAGTTGGGCTGCTGGAAAAAATCGATAATCATCATTCAACTCAGTAGGAAGATATATTTCATCAAAATCATAAATCGTTCTTCCCCAAAAAGAGGTATTCCATTTCTTATTTAAATTTTCTGTGGTCTGATACCTCTCTTTTAGCCATTCTCTGAATTTCTTTTGACAATTCTCACAGTAACAATATGTCCCATATTCATTAGCAACATGCCAACCAAGAAGTCCAGGATAATCTTTATAACGAATTGCCATTTCTTTTGCAATTGCCGCTGCCCGTTCTCTGTACTTTTCGCTATTCACACAAAAGAACACTCTCATCCCATGAGTTCTCTTCCTTCCTGAAATATCTGTCGGCAATACTTCTGGATATTTTTTTGAAAGCCATGCTGGTTGAGCCACCGTTGGAGTTGATAAAAATACATTGATATGATTTTTTAACAATGTTTCCATAATCTTATCTAACCATTCAAATTCATATCTCCCTTCCTCCGGTTCTAATTTTGCCCATGAAAAAACTGGAAGCGTAACCAGATTCACACCTGCCTTCCGAAAATATTCCATATCTCTTTCAATGGTTTCATCATCCCATTGATCTGGATTATAATCCCCACCATATAATATAAATGGCGCTTTGCTGTTCATTTTCATTTTTTCACTCCTGTTTCAATTGTCTTACACTTTCTCTGACAATCAACGAAGTGGATACTTCTATCTTGACGCTTTCTCCTTCATTTTCCTCTTCTTCCATTTTAGAAATCAGAAGGTTTAACGCCGCTATTCCCATTTTGCGTTTCTGAACCTGAATCGTTGTCAATGCCGGTTCCAATATTTCTGATAATGCCATGTTATCAAATCCAATAATGGATATATCTTCAGGTATTCTGTATCCAAGTCTTTGCAGTGATTGCATTGCATAAATTGCCAAAATATCATTATCAGCAAAAAAGGCAGTCGGCATTTCTTTCATTTTCTGAAATGCTTGAAAAGTCTCCATCTGCAGGACTTCACCACCACTCGTATTCAGTTCCACTAAAAACTTCTTTTGAAACGGTATTTCAAGCTTTTGCACAGCCGTAAGGAACCCAAAATACCTGTCTAAAAAGTTATTTGCATTATGTACAACATGCAGATATCCTATATCTTTATGCCCCATTTCTTTCAAATAAGAAATAGCTTCATAAACACCCAATTCATTATTGATTGTCACACAATCATATGGTTTCTCCCACATATATTTATCTAGTACCACAACAGGGATTCCCAGTTCGAAAAAAGCATTCAGCTGTGAATCCCTCATCTCCGTTGCAAGCAACAGAATCCCATCCAAATTGATATTCTGAATACGCACAATTTCTTCTTGAAGAGACAGATCATTTACATAAGAAAGCATCAGCTGAAAATTTTTTAATTTTGCCTGACTTTCTACTCCTTCTATAATTTCTGAAAAAAGTTGTGAAAAACGTTGAAATTTATCATCAGTTGCATTTTTTCTATAAACTACAAATAAAAGAGTTTTTTTCTTTTTCTCTTTTATATTCATCATATCTTCACAACCTAATTCTATAACCGCATCTTTCACTTTCTTTCTCGTAGCTTCACTTATACCTGGTCGATTATTCAACACTAAGGATACTGTTGCCGGTGATAACTCTAATATTTCTGCTAATTCTTTTACTTTCATCTTTTACCGCCTAAATATTTATAAATTTTTATAAAAATTATCCTCTAATTTATAATAAAAGTCAATAAAAGACAGGTATATTTATTTTACTGATCCTACCATTCCTTCTACAAACGCTTTCTGCAACAGGAAAAATACAAGTATCGTTGGAATTGTGGAGATAATAATTCCGACCATAACCATGCCATAGTCTGGCGTAAAACCTGCCGCCAGATTAGATACTGCAAGAGGCAGTGTAAATTTATCGTTACTCTGTAACGCAATCAAAGGCCACATATAATTATTCCAGCTCGCCATAAAAGCAAAAATCCCCGCGGCTGCATAGGTAGATTTCATCATTGGCATATATATGCGAAAAAATATACCATACTCACCAAGTCCATCCACTCTTGCCGCCTGTATTGTTTCTACTGGAAATGCATGTGTGTTTTGCTTAAAGAAAAATACCAAAAACGGTGTACCAATTGCCGGAAGTATAATTGCGCTAAACGAATTCAGCAATCCCAAATTTGAAAACATTCGAAACATTGGTATAATTTTGGCAGCAAACGGAACCATCATCGAAGCAATCAGTGCCATAAATAAAATATTTTTACTCTTGTCTGAATAAATTACAAAAGCATATCCCGCAACGGAACAAATTAAAAGTGATAATACAGTAATTACAATCGCCAAAAATGCCGAATTCAAAAATGCATGTACAATGTCTGTATTCGCAAAGGCATTGCCTATATTCTTCATCAACGCACTTCCGAAAGATAATTTCCCCATCGTAATATCTTTTGACTCATTTGTAGCACTTACAATCATCCAGTAAAATGGAAATATACAAATGAACGAAAATAGTATCAAAAAAATATGTTTTCCAAAATTGCGTATTTTTCTCATTTCTTTTCACCTGTCATTCCTTTCTGCACAATTGTCAATATGATAATCAATATTAATACAACATAAGAAACAGCCGCTGCATAGCCATAACTCGGCACATAAACAAAGGATAAATCATAAATATATTCTGATATCGTTCTCGTTGCATTGCCAGGTCCTCCATTTGTTAAATTGACAACCTCGTCAAATAATTGCAATGTGTTATTCAATGCCATAATTCCCGTCAAGAAAATTATTGGTTTCAACAATGGCATAGTTATCTTAAAAAAAGTCTGTCTGAAATTACATCCATCCATTTTTGCCGCTTCATAAACAGAAGAATCTATATTTTGCATAGCGGACAGAAAAAAGATCATATAATATCCTGTATACCTCCATATCAATGCAAAGATAATAACTACCTTAGCCCAATTTTTATCCAATACAAATGGAATTGCTTCCTCTATTAAATTTAATTTCAATAATAGCTGATTGACAACACCATCCACAGAAAAAATATTTTTAAACAAAATTGCATAAGATACCATCGACGTTACACACGGCAAAAAAATACATGTGCGATAGATTCCTCGTCCTTTTAATCTTGAATCATTTAACAAAACCGCCGTCACAAGCGCAATCAAAATCATAATCGGAATCTGTATCACCGCATAAAACAATGTATTTCCTAATGTTACCCAGAAAGTGCTGTCCTGGAGCATTCTTATATAATTATCAAAACCGGCAAATTTAAGATTAGCTCCCTTTCCTTGCAAATTCCGGCTCATCTGAGCACGGTTTCCGATAAAAACTGAACACAGATTCCGCTTGTAACTGAGCGTGTTTCCGGTTCAACTGACCATTCGTTCCATATCGTGTTATAGTTCTTTCGTAGTCCAAGATTGATTACGAAAGGAGGCATTTTTATGCAAGACTACAATACGATTATTGGCTCTATTCAGATGCGTCTGAATAACTGCCCAACTAGATCCGTTATGGATCGGTACAACATCGGCTCAGGTACACTTAACCTTATCATGAGCCGTTATAAAGCATCTGGGATTCCTATAGAAGAACTCCGTATGATGCCACCAAAGGATGTGGAAGAATTATTCTATCCTTCAAAAAATCTTCAACGGAAGGATGTTCCACTTCCAGATTTTCAGTACTATTATGACCGGATTCATACCAGTGGAAGTAAAGTAAATATATCTTTTTGCTGGCTCGAATATAAAGAGCAAAATCCACATGGTTATGAAAAGTCACAATTCTACGAATATTTCAATCGATTTGTTGAAGAGAATTATGGCGGTCAAAATATTTCCATGGCTGTAAACCGCAAACCAGGAGAAAAGATGTACATCGACTGGGTTGGAGATCAGCCTGAACTTCTTACCGATGTTGAAACCGGTGAGATTAAAAAGGTTCATATCTTTGCAACAACCCTTGGTGTAAGCAGCTTGATCTATGCAGAAGCTTTCCCTAACGAGAAGCTGCCGTGCTTCATTGAAGGCTGTTCCCATGCTGTTTCTTCTTATGGAGCAGTTGCAAAATATTTTGTACCGGATAATCTTAAAACTGCTGTAACTAAGCACACAAAAGATGAATTGATTCTTCAATCCTCCTTTTCGGATTTAGAGGACTTTTACGATACTATCGTACTTCCACCACCGGCGAGAAAACCAAAAGGTAAACCAACGGTTGAAAATCACGTAAAGTTTCTCGAAACTCATCTGGTAGAAAAACTCAAAGAAAATATTTATACATCTTTCGAAGATTTAAATGCCGGGATTAAAAAAATAGTAGCGGCACTTAATTCCCGAAAGTTTCAGAATAAGAGTTTTTCCAGAAAAGATGCTTTTGAGAAATATGATAAACCTTGTATGAAACCACTGCCAGGCGGAAGTTACATGATTTGTGATTACAAAGCAGTTCTGAAAGTCCCTAATAATTACCACATCGAGTATGACGGCCACTACTACTCCGTATTGTACTCTTACTGTGGAAAACCTGCAATCCTGAAAGCAACACCATCAGAAATCAGGATCTGCGACCAGTACAATCGTTTGATCTGTACTCATAAACGTTCATATAAAGAGTTTCCATTGTACATTACAACTGATGAACATATGAGACCTGAACATCTTTACTACAAAGAAGTTAATTCTAAAGACGGCAACTATTACCGTCGCTGGGCATCCGCAATCGGAACCGCAATGTCTGAATTGATTGATAGGGTTCTGAAATCATCTAAGCATGAAGAACAGTCTTATAATGCTTGCGCAGGTATCCTTCACATGGCAAAAACAGTGCCTTATGGTATGGCAGAAGAAGCCGCCCGTAAGTGCATTGAGATGAATTCCTGCAAATATTTCACTTATAAGCAGGTTCTCAAAAGGATGAATGCGAAGGAACTTATGGAAAACGCTCCGGGGAACCTTCCAACACATGAAAACATTCGCGGAAAGGACTACTACAAGTAAAGGTGAACACTTATGGCATATACATTCAAAACGTATCTCTACAACGAGAAACTTTCAAAAGAACAAAATCTCATAATGGACAAACTCTATAAACTACGCATGTCAGGAATGGCAGAAGCTCTTGAGCAACAGCTGTTAAATCCGAATAGTCGGCTTGATTCATTCGAAGATAGATTTTCAGATATCGTAAACTTTGAATGGTCTCAAAGAGAAACTAAGAAATTTAACCGTCTTTTAAAACAGGCAACTCTTAAATATCCAGCTGCAGATTTGGACAGCTCCCTTTATGAACCTGAACGTCAGCTGAATACTCATGTCATTGAAAAGCTTGCAACATGTGAGTGGATTGACGAACCCAACAATCTTTTAATGACAGGAGGGGCTGGGGCTGGCAAAACCCACGTAGCTTGTGCTTTATGTGTTGCTGCAATGCATCAGATGCGTACTACAAAATATATCAGGGCCAATTACCTGCTTCAGGAGTCTGAACATGCACATAGGGAAAACAACTATTATGAGTATTCCAACAAAATGGCTTCCTATGATCTTCTGGTAATCGATGATTTTGGGCTGATGGATCTGAACATGGATAAATGCCGAGATCTGTTTGAAATCATCGAATCTCGTGACAGCAGAAAAGCGACCATTATCATCTCCCAAGTACCAGTTGCAAAATGGTATCAATTATTCGGTGATAATACCTATGCTGATGCTTGTCTTAGCAGAATGACATCCAAAGCCTACCGATTGGAATTTCCAGGGCGTGACCGCCGTGTAAATCAAAGTAACTAATTAACCAACTGAGCGTTGCTCAGTTTCAAGCGGAATGGCGCTCCGTTCCTCCGGAACGGATGCGCAGATTTCGCGGAATATGCATTTCCTGTTTGGAGTGACAAAATAAATGCCTGTATCATTGGTATATAACTAAAAATCAACACAAAAAGAGACGCTGCAAGCACCATTGACCAACCTGTCCATTTAATCTTTTTCCGTCTCTGTCCCTTCATAATCCGCCTCCATTTTTAAGAGGCTTTTCTCCAGACTAAAACGCTGACAAAAGCCTCTGCATTTTTACTGTATAGACTGTTCAAATTGTTCTTCCGCAGTTGCTAAATTTTCTTTCAGATCCTCCCCTTCAAGAATTGATGGTGTGACTGAAACAAGAGAATTTTGCGCTTCCGCCGAAAATGCTCCTGTATCCACTGCAGGAATCTTAGTCATCCAATCACCCAGAAGTTTGTTTACTTGCTGATTACTGAAGAATTCTGATGTTTCTTCATATGCTTCCACATCTGTGGCTGGAAGAAAGGTACCTATAATACTCTTTTCCTTAAGCAAGGTATTATATAATTCTGTACTGCTACCGAATGTTTTTGCCAGGAAATCTGCTGCTATTTCTGAATTTGCACTGTCATTTAATACAAACCAGCTTGAACCGCCCTGATTTGAATAATGAGTTGCACCCTCTACATTCATCTTAGGAATCGGTGCCAGTGCCCATTTCCCACTTTGACTTTCTTCTGCCATCAATGTAGAAGTCATCCAACATCCTCTAAGCACACAGGCAACCTCTCCCGAATTTATTGCTCCCGCAAATTCTGTCCAGTCACTTACTACCTTTGTATAATCTGCCTCATTCAATTGTTTAAATATAGAGTAGCATTCCTCTAATGCTGCATTATCGATAAAATCCGCTTCGCCTTTTTCATTTGTAAACCATTTACCGGCAGATTGAAGCATAATCTGGAACTCAGCTATATCATTTGGATTATATGTCTGAAGCATATGTCCCTTTGTTTTTAACTTTTCTCCCAAACTCAGATACTCTTCCCATGTAAGATCCTGCATATCTTCTTCTGTATATCCAATCTCACTCAAATAATCCGTTCTGTAAAACAAAGCGGCAACTCCACTATCGAATGGAACGCCATACAATTCATCCTCATAAGATACTGCTGCGGTTTTATATGCCGCAAAATCATCTGAACTAATTTTATCTCCCATAGGTCGAAACGCATCCGGATACGACATTAAATATCCCTGTGCATTCAAATCACTAATCAAAACGATATCCGGAAGATCTTCCTTTACTCCCGATGCCAACACCGTATGTAACTTCGTTAAAACATCTGCTTTAGCCATCTCCACAAAATTAACTTCCACATCATCCCCATATACCTTTTGTGCCTCTTCCAAAGCATATCCATTCATATTTTTGTCCCAAGCCCAAACAGTAATTTCATTTTCATCTGACGACTTATCAGAAGCAGTATTTTCCCCGCTACCACATCCAACCAGCATAGATACCGACATCGATGCCGCAAGCAACATCCCCAAAATTTTTCTTTTCATTTCTTTTCCTCCTTTTATTTAAATTTAGTTAAATATTTTAAAATAATTATAT
>ENA-OXEV01000297-OXEV01000297.1-human-gut-metagenome-genome-assembly--contig:-NODE-297-length-23630-cov-9.18384_pt1 | contig 23630 bp, 18 predicted proteins | sample MGYA00249833_ERZ652260 | MGnify/ENA primary metagenome ERZ652260 (study PRJEB26925, sample SAMN05826808) | human gut metagenome | biome: ENVO:2100002; feature: ENVO:00000062; material: ENVO:00002003...
GCTGACGGAGAAAAATTTATTATTTTTCATTGTCCTCTTGACGGGTAGCACACCACAGTCCGGGTGGTTCAAAAATATTTATCCGGTTACAAAAAAGAAACGATCTTGTAAGAATGGAAATTGAGGATCAGGGAATTGGTATTCCGCAGAATGAGTATCACAAAATTTTTCAACGATTTTACAGAGGAAGTTCCAGGGAGGTCATGGAAAAGAGTGGTACAGGAATCGGACTTTTTCTATCGAGAGAAATTATCGAAAAGCACGCAGGTATGATTACGGTAACCTCCGGCAAAAAGAAAAAAGGAAGCACGTTTGTGATTCAATTACCATATGTTAGTTAAATTTTAAATGAGCAGAAATCTTACAATTCTGTAAGACTTCTGCTCGTTTTTGAAAGTGAAATGAAAGATTATCCTGATACAATTTGGATGTAGGTTGAAAAATGACCAAATATATAAACAGGCAAAGAAAGCGTGTTGAAAAGGTACGTTTTACAGAATTGAAAAGGAGGTAGCACATTGAGTGTGATATTAGAAACCAAGCAGCTTTGTAAGTTTTATGGCGCAGGTGAGAATCAGGTCAAAGCGGTCAATCAGGTGGACATTCAGATTGAGCAGGGAGAATTTGTCGCAATTGTTGGAAAGTCAGGTTCCGGTAAAAGTACATTACTTCATATGCTTGGAGGGCTAGACACCCCGACAAAAGGCAGTGTTACTTTAGCAGGGAAAGATTTATACAGGATGAAGGAAGATGCCCTTGCTGTTTTCCGCAGAAGAAAAATCGGATTTGTTTTTCAGGCATTTAATCTGGTTTCATCTGTTAATGTCTGGGAAAATATTGTACTGCCACTGGGGCTGGATGGAAGAAAAGTGGATGAAGCGTATGTAAATGATATTATTGCAACTCTGGGGATTGAAAACCGGATTTATAATCTGCCAAATCAGTTATCCGGAGGACAGCAGCAGAGAGTAGCAATTGCAAGAGCACTGGTGAATCGTCCGGAAATTATATTTGCAGATGAGCCGACAGGAAATCTTGATTCTAAGACCAGTGATGAGGTAATCGCTCTGCTTAAGATGACAGCAAAAAAATATGGACAGACAATTGTAATGATTACCCATGATGACGAAATTGCACAGGTCGCTGACCGTATTCTGGTGATTGAGGACGGACAGGTGGTGGATTTCAGATGAAGACAATAAGCAGGATTGCATATAGCAATGACAAAAAGAACAAGACAAGAAGTATACTGATTATGATGTCCATATGTCTGACTACGATGCTGCTTGTGATTATCAGTACTGTGGGAAATGGAATGATACATTTGCAGAAAAGTCAGGCGGCAGGCTCATATGGAAGCAATTATGGTCTGTTTGTCGCAGCAGATGCCTCGCAGTTAAAAGAAGTGGAACGCAGAGCTGAGATATCTGATATCGGCATCATGTGTACGGAGGGCATCCTGAAAGGAAATGAAAATGGCGGCTTTGTCAGTGCGGATGAAACGGTCAGGAAAATGCTTCCCTATAATCAGGAATATGTGTTGAAGGAAGGTACCTATCCGGAAAAGGCGCAGGAAATTGCCGCAGGACGCGCTTTCTTTGATGCAGTGGGATACTATGATGTAAAGGTCGGAGACACCGTAACATTGGAGTACCGTTCCGGCATGCAGTCGGAATACGCACCGGTGGAATTTACTGTCAGCGGGATTTTATATGACCGGGATGAATATACCATCGAGGCTTCCTATGTTGTATTCGGTTCGCAGGATTTTTATAATGAGCGTGTTGCGGAGGGTGACAGGCAATATAATATCTATTTTACCTTGAGCGATTCTGCAAATGTATCTATGAATAATGTTGCGCCTGTTATAAAAGAAATCGCGGATTCTTGCGGCATTGACCAGAAAAAGGTGATCATCAATGACCTCTACCTGCAGTGGGTATTGCAGCCGAGCTATGAAATGATTGTGGTTTGTGGAACCCTGATCCTCGGAATCGTGCTGTTTTCCGTTGTGGTCATTTATAATATCTTCCAGGTCGGGATCGCCCAGAAGGTTCAGGAGTACGGAAAAATCAAGGCGCTGGGTGCAACCAGAAAGCAGATGAAGCAGTTGATCTTTCGTGAGGGCATTCTTCTGGCGGTTCCTTCGATACCGCTGGGGCTGCTGTTTGGTTTCCTGATTGCAAAAGTCAGCTTCAACTGGCTGGTGGAGCAGGGAAATCTGGTATCGTCCGGAATCAAGAACCATCAGGTGCCTCTGTTTTCACTGACAATTATGCTCATCTGCATTTTTGTATCGTTTCTTACGGTCGTTTTGGCGCTGCGCAAACCCATGAAAATTGTTTCCCGGATTTCACCCATCGAAGCGACACGGTATCTTGACGGCTCCAAAACGCAAAAACAGGGCAGACGAAAAGGCAGAAAAGATGTCACCGTTTTCTCCATGGCAATGGCAAATGTGACAGGCAATCCGAAAAGAACCATTGCTACGATTCTTACCATGGGGCTTTCCTGTGTATTGTTTGTAATTATCTCTAATTATGTTGGGAATATTGACACGGAGCACGAGGCGCGGATTGCAATCAACCATGGACAATTTGAGTTGCAGCTGGATTATTCCCAGAATTATGATGAAGCCTATTCGGAGAATAATCTGGACACAATCCTACAGAACAACCCACTGAATGATTCTTTGATTAAAGAAATCCAATCCATCCCCGGTGTAACGGATGTACTGACGAGAGAAATCGTCTCTGCAGATTTGAACGGAACAAAATTTCCGGTTGCAATCGTAAATCAAGAGGATTTTGAAATGATGCGCGGGGATGGCGATATCGGTTCCATGGACTATGCACAGGCTGTCAAAAACGAGGATGTTTTCTTTGGCTGGTCCATGTGGATGGAAGCTGACGGGTATTCTGCGGGTGCACCGATTACATTCAACTTTGATAACGGAAGCGGAACCTATACCTATCATGGAAAAATCGCAGGCTCCTTTGTAAGCGCGGACACTTATCTGGTCATTCCGGAAGAAGTATACCGCTCTGTAAATCCGAAAGGGACATCTTATGGATACCTGTGGGTGGATTGTGCTAAAAAAGATGTGGCATCTGTAGAGCAAAGCCTGAATGACCTGCTCTCCGATACTTCTCATATCAAGCTGAACACCTATCACGCAGAATTGCAAACCGCAGAATACGCAAGCCGTATGATGAAGCTTGGCTGCTATCTGTTCATGGCGATTGTCGGTCTCATTGGGTTTATGAATCTGGCAAACACCATGATCATCAATATCACCACGAAGAAGCAGGAATACGGTGTGCTGCAAGCGTTAGGCATGACCAATAAGCAGTTGAATCTGAGCTTACAAATACAGGGCTTGATTTTTACGGTTGGAACCATCTGCGTCGCACTTGCTGCCGGTCTGCCCCTTGGCTATGCACTGTTTTCCTATGCGAAGCATAATGGGATTTTTGGAATGAACGTTTATCACGTTCCTCTTATCCCGATTCTTGTTATGATTCTTCTGGTTGGTATTCTACAAATTGTGCTTTCCTGTGTTTTAAGCAGTAATCTGAAAAAGGAAACGCTGGTAGAAAGAATAAGGTATCAGGGATAGCAAGTATTGCTGGGATATCCTCAGTATTATAGTGGCGATAACGAGTACAGCTATTGCAATTTACTTTGGGGAATGGATAAAATCAGTTATTCCTATAGATCTCATTATGTTGTTGCTACTGGTACATATGGTTTATATCGGAATCAGATGTTATGTGAAAGAACGGGGACATTATTAGGGAATAAATAGGATATTGAGAAAACGATGATGTAAACTGTCGTTTTCTCAATTTTTTATATGTTTAAAATACAGCTTGATGAACTTGCCTGTATTCTCTTGGGCTACAAAGATAAAATTCTTTGAATTTTTTTGTATAGTATGCGGGCGAATCAAAACCACATTCCTCTGCCACAATAGAAATGTTTTTATCCGGGTATTTCGTTAGTACAGATGCACTTCGGATCAATCTGTATTTTAACAGATATTGGATAGGAGATTCTCCTGTGATTTTTTTGAAACAACGAAGGGTTTCTCTTTCACTGATATTTACAATTTCAGCAATATTAGAAAGAGTAGCAATATTTGATGATCGTCTGGAAGTTACTTCACCAGGAATGCTGTTAAATAATGTTTCAATCAAAAAAATGATAGAAGGATACTCCAAACCGAGAAATCCGGCGATAGCAAATGCATTTGCATACATGAAGATTATTGAAAAATGGGGAACCGGTATTCCAAGAATATTCCGTGAATGCAGAGACTATGGTTTGCCTGATCCAGAACTTATTGATTTTGATGGTGATTTTCGAGTGAATATGTATCGGAATAATACAAATAAAGCTTCAAATGAATCAACAAATGAATCAATAAATGAATCAATAAATGAATCAATAAGTGAATCTTTAAATTCAGATGAAGCAGTAATAATGGCTATAATTAAATCGAATCCACAAATAAGTCAAAAAGAAATGGCTACAAAATCTGGATTTTCAAGATCAAAAATTCAAAGAATTTTAAAGGTCTTACAAGGAAAAAAAGTACTCTATCGAGAGGGTGCAAGAAAAAATGGTTACTGGAAAATTCTATAAATTTGCCAGTCAAAAACGCATGGACAAACCGTCTCGTATGCGGTATATTAATTGTAGACAAGAAAATATCTTGTACTTACGATAGAAAAGTTTAATTGAATACTGTTTACCATGATCGAATGTACGAAGCATGGTGGTCATATAACAGATGTCGATGGTAATATCAAGGCATTCCCCGATTATTAGCTGGAGCAAACAATCAGCTAACTTTCAGAGCTTTACAGAGCTTGACAGAGAGTGACAATAGGTTGGAGCTCTCCTAAGACTAAATTATAGGTTCGATTCCTATACGAGACGGCCAGTCAAAAGCGTTCGATTATTAGCAGAAATGCAAATAATGGGGCGCTTTTTTGATAAGAAAAATGCATGATTTTATTGCTTTGAGGATGATTTTTAGCTAATACAATGAAATAATTGTTAGCTGGCCGCTAATAAAAAATAGAGTTTTGCAAACAGACTGTATCAGAGATATTGCTAACATTTGGGGAAGTATCTGTTGTCACCATTGATTTAGGAATGTAAAATACAGTAGTTCAAAGGAAAAATTCTTTGCAGAATATAATTTGCAAACATATATTAGCTGAAACAATAGAGAAATATATTAGCTGTAGCTAATAGAAAACGAGATGCTCGTTTGGAACTGATTTCAAAAATAATCGGATCCAGACGAGCATTTTTTAGTCTGACCGAAGAAGGAAATGATGACTGAAGTAACGAAAGAATTTATCCAGAAGAATGAAGATGAGAAGATCATTGAAATTGAGATTGAAAGACTTCGTTCATTTAAAAATCATCCTTTTCAAGTGAAAGAGGATAATGAGATCCTTTCAAAGTATTGGATGGTGAAAATGGATATGAGATGATCTCAGGTCATCGAAGAATGCACGCGGCAGTTATAGCTGGCTTGGCAACAATTCCTGCAATTGTGAGAGAATTATCCGATGATGATGCGGTCATTGCTATGGTAGATGCTAATATTCAAGTCGGAAGCTACGCATATCATAGTGACTTCCGGCTTTTTTGCGTATTGTTGGAAGAATTATAAATGGTATAATGTTTGTAAATACGATAAGAGAATGTCGCCTGTTATGCGACCTCTAAGTGAGAAAAGTGTGCTATTCTGAGATAAAACGAGAGGCTAATAGAGTCGGGAGGATAACGTTATGAGTAAAAAAGGATATAGCAGACCAGGGTTATTTGGAACCATAAACCATTATGATGCAAACGGAAAAAAAGTAGGCGAGAGCCGACCGGGATTCTTTGGTGGTATGAATAATTTTGATGCAAATGGTAAGAAGATTGGACATAGTTCTCCGTCTTTCTTCGGAGGCATGAATCATTATGATAATAATGGGCAAAAAGTAGGTGAGAGCCGTCCCGGGCTTTTTGGCGGTGTGAACTATTATGATAAAAAGGGACATAAGAAGGGACATAGCAATCCCGGCTTTTTTGGTGGATTCAATCATTATGACGATTAAGAAAGATAAAAGGCGGTATAGATATGGCAGATCAAAAGTTGATAGATGAAGTGGGAAAATACATAGACAAATATTATGAACCAGCGAAGGATGATATCAAGATGGATAAGGAAATGAAATCCATTTTTGATAGAATCACAAGCTTCAGGAAAAAGAGAGCTGAGAAAAAAGCATTGCAGGATCAGCAGATTTTGGAGAACAGTCAGACAGAAGAATCGGCACCGGAAGAATTTGATATTTCGACGATGCAGAAGACGAAACTTAAAAAAGGAATGTCTTCTACAATGTCGGTAAGCAGAAACATTGATAATCTGATGAATCAGCTGGAAGAAACATTTTCACAGAGATTGCTTCGCATGATTGATGAGCGAGGTATGACAGATTCAGAAGCATATACAAAGGCGTATGTGGATCGTCGGCATTTTTCAAAAATCCGGAAAGACGTCAATTATGTTCCGAATAAAAAAACGGTACTGGCTTTTACAATTGCTTTGGAATTATCATTGGATGAAGCGAAAGATTTATTGGCAAGTGCCGGTTTTGCATTGTCCAGAAGTTCAAAAACAGATATTATCGTGGCATATTTCTTACAGAACAAGATTTATGATATGTTTGAAATCAATGATGTGCTGGATGCATACGGACAACCAGTGTTTTAACAGAATATTTTGGCGCAATGTCACTTGACAGGCGACCAACTCAGTTGGTTCTGTAAGTACAATGTGATTAACAACAAAAATCAGAGGAGGAAATCCCGCAAGGGGATACCACAATGGCTTGAAGAACAAGCCGGTAAGGAGGAAATCACATGAATACAGAATTAACAGAGTTGGTTTTTATTTTGGACAGAAGTGGCTCGATGGGTGGGTTGGAAAGTGATACGATTGGCGGCTTTAATGGCATGATTGCAAAGCAAAAGGCACAGGGAAAGAAAGTAAATGTGACAACTATTTTGTTTGATGATGAAGTAGATATTATTCACGACAGATTCCCAGTAGAGATCATTGAACCGCTTACAGAAAAAGAATACTTCGTGCGTGGCTGTACCGCTTTATTAGATGCAGTTGGAACAGCAGTTGAAAAAATGGAAAATGTTCAGAAACATCTCCCAGAGAATCACCGGGCAGGGAAAATTATATTTGTTATCACTACAGACGGATTAGAAAATTCCAGCGAGCATTTTACACAAGAGCAGATCAGGCGAAAAATAGAAGCAAAAAAAGAATGTGGATGGGAATTCCTGTTTCTGGGCGCCAATATTGATGCCGGAAGAGAAGCTGAGAAGATAGGAATTGCCAGAAACAGATCTGTGACATATGAGAATGATTCCAAGGGCGTTGAATTGAACTTTAAAGCTGTAGGAAGAGCTATTTCCAAAGCTGTTGAAAGTGATGCAGTTATGGATTTTATGGACGAACACTGGGCGGATGAGATTCAGGCATATAAAGAAGGAAAAGAATAGTGGAAGATGTTAAAAGAGAAAAATTTGAATATCTGTTTCTTGATATAGAGTGGAATCAGGCACCAGGAACATCTGATCTGGATGGGCGGGAGGCAATTCAGATAGGAGTAGTGGCTGCTGATGAACAAATACAAAAAGTAAAATCATTTTCTAAGGCGATCAGATTAAGTGATCCGAATTTATTTGATGAAAAGACGGAAATTGTAACGCATACTCCGATAACAAATATTATGCAGGGAAAAGAAGAAAACGTGGTATTAACGAAGTTTGCAAAACACTTTCCTGAATATCGTTTTTTTGTAGTATGGAACAGAGATACTTATGATCTGTTCCTGAGAGATATGAGGAAAAATGGTATCGCGATAAAAAGGCATAAACCAGTGTTTCTGCAAGAGGTTCTGAGTGTTATTACAGGAAATGAAAATAATCCTATTGGATTTGAAAAGGCATTAACATGTGCTGGAATCAAATATGCCCGAAATTACCTTCATTATGCGAAACATGATGCTGACTATCTTTATCAGCTATATTGCCAATGCCTTCAACAATATAGCAGTGTGACTGCAGAAGAGAGATGCTTTGCAAATGAGACTACCAGAAAGTTACATACAGAGAATTGTCGGTATGTGAAAGATATAGCTGTTGAAAGAAAATCAATAGTGCCTAAAAGTATGATTTTCAAAGGTTATACGGTATGTAAATGCTGCGGTAAAAGTCAAAGTTGGAAGCAATGGGAGTGGAAATTTGGTAATAAAGCACAAAGCAAGAAATACAGAGATGATTTAAAACAACTGCCTCTCACGGAAACAAATATTGAGAAAATCTGTAAATACTTTCAGTTATCTTATAGCATCACGAGCGATACTGTATTTGTAAGGACGGCTTTTTCAAGATGGATTGTTTATCTGCAAAAGGATAAGGTAAAAAAGTTACTTCATGAAAACTACAGAATATGCAAGTCTGAATATTTCAAAAAGCAGAAAATGAAATGCACAGAAGGATATCATAAACAAAAGCTGCCATCAGAGAATTTTTTTGAGGTAATCCAGTATATAAAATATCATGATGCAGGGACTGTGAAACGTATGTCGAAGAAAAGCAGATTGGAAAAACTACTGGAAATAGTAGAGATGGAATTGAAAGTGAAGAACACGGAGGGAAAAGATTATGGCTATGACAACATGCCCGAATTGCGGCGAACAAATATCGGATAAAGCGAAGAAGTGTGTGCATTGTGGAACGGTACTGGTTCCGGAAGAAAAGAAATACTGTCCAGACTGTGGAGCAGAATTGGAAGAAGGAATGGACACATGTCCGAAATGTGGTTGCCCGATAGAGAGTATTGTTGAGACAGAAAAAGCTCCACAGCAGGTAGAAGTAACCGGAGTGAAGATAACAAAAAAATCAAAGAAAATAATTGTAATAGCAATAATAGCAGTTATTGTTGCGGCAATTATCACAGCCATTGGAGTGCAGGTACATAAGAAGAATGTCGCAGCAAAAGCAGCGGCAGAGGCACAGAAGCAGAGCGAGGAATACGGTACAAATCTGAACATGGCAGCATATTCTATGCTTTCTGGTGCCAGTGATGCGGAAACCTGCGGCAATCTGATTAAACAGGTTTGGTACAATGCAATTTATGAGAAAAGTGACAGCAAAACAGATAAATACACAAAATTCAAGGGATACTATGTGTCTGATTTTAATGAAGCACTGAAAAACCTCTTTTCAGACAGCAGTTTCAGCAGTCAGATAGCAGATATCAATGACAATAAGGATACCGTGAACTCGCTGATGAAGAAATTAAAGAATCCCCCGGAAGAGTATAAGGATGCATATGAATCATTATCAGAATTGTATGATGCGTATATATCGCTGACAAATCTGGCGACAGATCCAACGGGAAGTTTACAGACCTATTCCCAGAACTTTAATGATGCAGATAATGAGACACTTAATTGCTACAATGCGCTGAAAATGTATTTGGAAGAATAGTAGAAAAAGACAGGTGATATACTTCAGAATTTTCAAACATAGCATTCGTAAAGTCGAAGTTTTGATCTGTACTTCTCATTGAAGAAATACATTAGATATGGTACAATAATAAAGATTGAAAGTATCAGAACGGACAAGAAAAATATACTTTCTAAATAAAAGAAAACCATGAGTTGTGTATAACGAAGAGGTAGAAGAGATGGCAGTATCATACAACGGACTTTGGAAGCTATTGATTGATAAAAAAATGAAGAAAGTGGATATGATGAACCAGGTGGGAATCAGCAGCAGCACCGTAGCAAAAATGACAAATGATGAGCTGGTTTCTATGAAGGTTTTGGAGAAGATCTGCGAAAAGTTAGATTGTGATTTCGGAGATATTGTTCACTATGAAAAAGAAACAAAGGATGGTGGACAGTAATGGAATACAGTGCAGGACTTACATCAAAATTATTCTGGCTGCAAGAGTCCAGAAAAACAGCAGCTTATATTCTGGAAGGACTTAGCAAGGCAGACATCCGCAAGATTGCCTGGGAAGAAAATATCTATCAGGTGAAAGCAGAATATCGAGCCTATGAGGTGTTAAATGGAACATATCGAAGGGTATCAGCCTTACCAGAAGTAGTATTACAGACATTTATCACTTGTGATGTAGAAACCGCAAAGATTCTGAATCTCATTGCAATTTTGATGGACAGCAGATTATTTTTTGAGTTTTTACATGAAGTATATGACGAGAAGATTCGATTAGGTGAAAAAGAGATCACAGACAGGGATCTGAATGTCTTTTTTGCAGATAAGGCAATGCAGAGTGATGTGGTTGCAGGTTGGACAGATACTGCAGTACGGAAGTTAAAACAGTGCTTTACCAGAATGATGTTTGAGGCAGGATTACTGGAAAACAGTGCAAAACCAAGAACAATCAAGCCAATTCATATTGATTACCGTACAGAAGAATTACTGACTGCAAATGGGCTTGGTGAATACTTGAAGGCAGTGAAGGGAGTCTAAGGATGGCAAGATTAAGTTTGGAAGAACGACTAAACCGGATTGAGGATAAGATCTCTGAAAAGTCTTTCCGTGAAAATAAAGGACTTGGAAATGAAGTCGGATATTATGTGTTTGATTACGATCCGAGAGCTGAACTGGAAGTGCGAAATCATATCGCATACTTAAAAGACAGAATCAATAATGGCAATAAAGACTTTAAAATCATAGAATTTGACCTGTTTCATACGATGATTCAGGTATTGGAGGAAGAAGGATATCTGGAAGCCTTCTTTGATCTGGAAAAAGACAATGGCTTTTTTGATATGGCAGACAGTTTGGTAGAAACATTGGGATTGGATGGGACGAACGAACTGAACCTGATTATCTCAAAGATTTTACAGGAAGATCTGACAGACAGCGTGATTTTTCTGACAGGAGTTGGAAAATGTCATCCGATCATTGCAGGTCATAATATTTTGAATAATTTACATCAGGTACTGGACAGTGTGCCGGTTGTGATGTTTTATCCTGGTGAGTACAGCGGACAGGATCTGAAATTATTTGAAACGATGGATTCCAGAAATTATTACCGGGCATTCCGGCTTGTGTAAAACAGAGGAGAAGAAAAATGCAGATTAAAGAGATGTTTGAGAAACAGATTGACCGTGATATTAAGGGCGTAATCAAAGTCGGTCAGTCTGATGAAGAAAACGTATATCAGGAATTGGACGAATATGTAGTAACAAGAGAACTGTTAAAGCATTTCCGTGATTTTTTCGATAACTATGAAAAGGGGATTAATAATAATACGGACAAGATGGGTGTCTGGATCTCAGGTTTCTTTGGAAGTGGTAAATCTCACTTCTTAAAGATTCTTTCTTATCTGTTAAAAAACAGTGTGGTAGAAGGAAAAAGAGCTGTCGAGTACTTTACAGACGGAAAGAAAATCGATGATCCGATGCTGATTGCCAAGATGACCAATTCCGGAACCATTTCTTCTGATGTCATGCTCTTTAATATTGATTCCAAAGGATCTGCAAAGGTTGGCTCAGGGAAAGAAGCTATCGTGGAAGTATTCATGAAGGTATTCAATGAAATGCAGGGATACTGCGGATCTATTCCATATCTTGCAGAATTTGAACGTCAGCTGGATAACGAAGGCAGATTTGAAGAGTTTAAAGAAAAATTCCAGGAGATTGCAGGGGCACCGTGGGAGAAAAAGAGACAGGCCTTTGCAGTTATTCAGGATAAAATTGTAAAAACCATCGTAGCAATGGACTTCATGAGTGAAGAAGCTGCCCGCAACTGGTGTAAAAATGCAAAGGGAAGCTATGACCTCAGTATTGAGAAGTTCGTATCTCTGGTGAAAGAATACTGCGAGAAAAAAGGACCGAATCACCATGTGATTTTCCTGGTAGATGAGATCGGACAGTACATTGCCGATGATACCCAGTTAATGCTGAATCTGCAGACCATCGTAGAAGATCTGGGAACTGCCTGCAGAGGAAAAGCATGGGTCATCGTTACCAGCCAGGAAGATATTGATTCTATCACAAAGACAAAAGGAAATGACTTCTCAAAGATTCAGGGTCGTTTTGATACCAGATTATCCTTGTCTGCATCCAATGTAGATGAAGTTATCCGTAAACGTATCCTGGAGAAAAATGAGATTGCAGAGTCTGCATTGAAGCTGTTATATGAGCAGAAAGAATCCATTATCAAGAATTTGATCACATTTACAGCAGATACAGCAGATAAGAAATTATATACAGACAAGACGGATTTTGCAGACTGTTATCCGTTTATTCCATACCAGTTCAACTTGCTTGGACAGGTACTGACAGCGGTGCGTACTCATGGAGCCAGCGGAAAGCATTTATCCGACCAGTCCCGTTCTATGTTAGCACTATTTCAGGAGTCTGCAATCCGGTTAAAAGACAGTCAGGAAGGTGTACTGGTACCGTTTAGCTATTTCTATGATCCACTGCATAAATTCATTGATCATCAGCACAGCCAGGTCATTACCGATGCAGAGGACAATAGCAGACTGGACGAGTTTGATGTAGAGCTGTTGAAAGTGCTGTTTATGATTAAATACGTCAAAGAAATCAAAGCAAATGTAGATAACCTTACTACGCTGATGATCTCCAATATTGACGATGACCGTATTGAAATTCGTGGAAAGATTGAAGAATCCTTAAAGAAACTGATCCGAGAGACACTGGTACAGAAGAATGGAGAAATCTATATCTTCCTGACCAATGAAGAACAGGAAATCAATAATGCGATCAATAACGAATCGGTAGAAATGGGGGAGATTATCGGAGAGGCATCTACCGTAATCTTCGAGGAAATCTTTACAGATAAGAAATATCGTTACAGTAGCCGTTATTTATTCCCATTCAATCAGAAAGTAGATGATCGTTATTTTAAGGGAAATCAGTCCAATGATATCGGAGTATCCATCATCACACCATATGGGGAAGATTATCCGGATTCTGCTCTGCGTATGCTTTCTGCACAGGAACATAGTGTGATTGTAAAATTACCGAACGATAGTACCTTCCTGGATGAGATTACCGACTCTATCAAGATTTATAAGTTCCTGAATAAAAATGCTTCTGGCGCAAGAGGAAGTTTTGACAGCATCCGTCGTGCAAAAGAAGATGAACGTATTGAAAAGAAAGACCGTATTCGCATCTTTATTGAGGATGCCCTGAAACATGCAGATATCTATGTGAATGGTGATAAAGCAAATATTTCAGCCAAAGAGCCGGCAAGCCGTATCAACGAAGCACTTGGCAAATTAGTAGCTATGCAGTATAACAAGCTGACCTATATGGAGACAGCTCCGGAGCTTTCTGATATTGCTGCAGTATTCAATGGCAATGATGGACAGCTTTCTTTCCTTGGAACCAGTGATACAACACCAAATAAATTAGCGCTGGAAGAAGTGATTCAGGTAATCAGCCTGAATAATGCAAGACATATGAAGACTTCTTTGAAATCCCTACAGGATAAATTCGGGGCAGCTCCTTATGGTTTTGATCCGAAAGACGTGCAGTGGCTGGTTGCCATGCTCTTTAAGATGGGAAGAGTATCCCTGACCTATAACAGCCAGAGTTTATCTATGTTGTCCAATACAAAAGAGGAACTGGTACGTTACCTGACAAAACGTGAATTTGTTGAGAAACTGCTCATTGATATCAGGGAAAGAGCAACAGACGGACAGATCCGTTCCGTAAAAGAAGTATTGAAAGATTATTTTGGTTTCTCCGTATCCAGTGATGATGACGATACTATTATGAGAAACTTTAAGAATAAAGCACAGGATAAGCTGGAAACATTTGGTGAAATCATGATTGAATATCGTGTAAATCCGAAGCTTCCATGTAAATCCCTGATGGAACAGGCAAAGAAAAATCTGGAAGAACTTCTGGCTATCAAAGAGCCGGTAGAGTTCTTTAAAACAGTAGATAAAAAGCGAGATGATCTGTTAGACGATGCAGATGATACTGCACCGGTATTTGACTTCTTTAAAGGTGGTCAGAAAAAGATTTTTGAAAAAGCACTGGAACAGATCCAGATGTTTGAAAACAGTAAGACCTATGTCCGGGAACAGGAAATCATGGATAATGTTGCCCAGATGGAAGCTGTTGTGACAGCGAAAAATCCATTTAGCCAGATTCAGAAACTGCCGGATATGTCTATGAAATTCGTGCAGCAGTATGGAGCATTACTGGAAAAAGAAGCAGAAGAGATGCGACCAATCGTGGATGATGATCTGGGAAAAGTATTACATACGTTGGATGAGAAAGAATTTGCATCCGTATTCAGGAACAAGTTTGTAAATGCTTTTGCAGAATTAAAACAGAAATTGGATACATCCCATGAGATTGCTGCAGTAAAAAATATCAGACTGGAAAGCGATACATTGAAGCTTCGGTGCATGGATGAGATCACAGAATATGAAGAAGCACATCGACCGAAACCGGTACAGCCTGTACCTCCGGTAACACCATCGACAGGTGGTGGTCATACAGAACCACCGAAGCCGGTAACACCGTCAGTGCAGCCAAAACCAAAGAAGCGGAAGAATGTATCTATCAGTAACGTAGCTGGTGCAAGAACTTATTCTATCGAAAATGAACAGGATATTGATAAGTTCCTGGCAGAGATGAAGAAGAAATTATTAAACGAGCTGGATGAGAATACGATTATTACATTAAGCTAGAATAAAAGAATGGAGGTTATTCATTTGAAAAAAGAATTTTTGAATACATTAAATTTAGATGAAGACCACGAAAGAGAATGTAAATTGGCTGAAGGTGGTCTCCCAGAGAGTATATGGGAGACCTACTCATCATTTGCGAATACTGATGGTGGAACTATTCTTCTTGGCGTAAGGGAACACAGAGATTCTTTTACAGTAAATGGATTAACCGACAGACAAATCGCAAAATACCAGAAAAACTTCTGGAGTGTTTTGAATGACCGAAATAAAATATCAAAAAATATCCTTCTAAATCACCATGTAAAGATTGTAGAGTGTGAGGGTAAGAAACTTCTGGAAATAGATGTGCCTGCCGCTGATCGACATGATAAACCTGTGTACATTGGAACGGATCCTATGAGAGGAACTTATAGACGAGATTATGAAGGGGATTTTCTTTGTACAGAGGCAGCAGTCAGAGCCATGTTTGCAGATCAAAGAGACATTCCGGTGGATTCTGAGATACTGGAAGATATGGAACTGGATGCATTGAATGCAGATACAATTAAAGGATATCGAGTTATTTTTGAACAACTGCATGAGGGACATCCATGGAACAAATTAATGAAAGATGAGTTCCTGATGAAATTAAAAGCGGCAGCAAAGAATAAAGAGGGTATGGTATCTCCGACAGTAGCTGGTTTGCTGATGTTTGGAGATGCCAATCGAATTACTGATGTTTTCCCAGATTATTTTCTGGATTACAGAGAAGAATGTGATGACAAAAATGTACGATGGTTGTATCGGACACATTCGAATGAAGGTGACTGGAGTGGAAATTTGTTTGATTTCTTTTATAAAGTAACCAATCGAATTGATGATGATATCGCAGTGCCATTTGTGAATCGAAGAGATGGAGTACGTGTGGATCGTGTGGATGTCCATGACGCACTGGGTGAAGCGGTCGCAAATGCCTTGGTTCATGCGAATTATTATGGAAAACGCGGAATTGTTATCGTAAAGCATGGGAAAAAGATTACGATTTCCAATCCGGGAACGATCCGTATTACAAAAGAAGAATTTTATGCAGGCGGAAACAGTGATCCCAGAAATCCGAATTTGCTGAAAATATTTGGATTTGTTAATGTGGGTGAACGTGCCGGCAGTGGTGTGGATAAGATTATGACTGCGTGGGAAGAACAGAACTGGAAAAAACCAATATATGATATTTCTTTGAGAGTAGAACGGGTAACGTTACAGCTTGAAGTGGGACAGGTAGTGTATATTCCAGGAGCAGCAGATTTGAAAGTGCGTGCATCCGATTCCATAACTTTGATAAAGTTGACAGATAAAGAAAAACGTATTGTTGAATATATAGAGATGTACGGAAATATAAGTATGAGTAAGGCGACAGAAGTATGTGGATATAAAACAAAATCAGCAACACGCAAAATAATATCAGAACTGTTAAAGAAAAAACTTATCGAAAAGCAGGGAAGTGGACCGGCTACACGATATGTGTTGATAAAAGAGTAGTATAATGATTTTAAAAGAAATGATAAAAGTCTCTAAGGGACTCAAAAGAAACGATAAAGGTCTCTAAGGGACTCGAAAGAGAATGATAAAGGTCTCTAAGAGTCTTTTGAAAATAGTATTAGGAACTTCTAGAGAGGAAACAGTATATGAACAAGAATGCGATAAAGCAATTTGCTATAGAAGCAAGAAAAAAACTGATTGATTCTGTTACAGATAAAGCAGGTATGCTCGGCATCACAGAAAAATCATGCAGTGAACCAATCACAAAAGGACCAGACTTTGAAGTATACCAGACTGTTGCAGGAACAGAAGTAACATTAAACAAAAGACAGTGTGAACAGAGAAGACGTCTGGTATCTCAGATTGAATCCCGTGGTTTTGAAGCGGTCGTAGAAGAAGTGGCTTATACCTGGTTTAACCGAATCTGTGCGATCCGTTTTATGGAAGTGAATGATTATCTTCCAAACAGAGTTCGTGTACTTTCTTCCGAGAAAGAAGGAAAAATGGAGCCGGATCTTGTGACACAGGCACCGGATGTGGATTTAGACCTGACTGCACAGGAAAAAGAAGAAATTATCAACTGGAAAATGAGTGGCACATCAGAAGATACGGATAAACTGTACTGCAAATTATTTCTGAAGCAGTGTCATCAGTTGCATGATATCCTGCCGGGACTTTTTGAGGCAGACTCTGATTATATGGAATTACTGTTTGGTATTTCCTACACCAATAAAGATGATGTCATTTATATGTTGGTGAATCCGGAGACAGGTATTCCAGAAGCTGATTTCAATGTATCTACATTGGATGAAGAAGGAAATTCGACAGGACAGGTTGAGATCATCGGGTGGTTGTATCAGTATTACAATACAGAATTAAAAGATGATACCTTTGCAAAACTGAAAAAGAATGTAAAAATTACAAAGGAACGAATTCCAGCGGCAACCCAGCTCTTTACACCGGACTGGATCGTTCGTTATATGGTTGAAAACTCTGTGGGAAGAATCTGGATTGAGCATTTGCGGGCAGTAGATCCAAGTACAGATGAAAAAGCGACTGCAGAAAGATTCGGATGGAAATACTATCTTCCGGAGGCAGAGCAGGAAGAAGAGGTTAATGTAAAACTGGCAGAAATCCGTACCACATACAAAGACCTGAAACCAACAGACATTACCTGTATTGATCCATGTATGGGAAGTGGACATATCCTGATCGCTATGTTCGATGTGCTGATGGATATCTATGAAAGTGCCGGATATGATAAGAGAGAAGCAGCATTTGAGATCGTAGAACATAATATACATGGACTGGATATTGACCAGAGAGCCTATCAGCTGGCGTATTTTGCGGTTATGATGAAAGGTCGTGGATATAACAGACGGTTCCTGCGTGGAAGAGATGGAAAAACGGAGCCGAAAGTGTATGTGATTGTTGAAAGTAATGAAATCAATCGAAATCATCTGCAGTTTTTTGGAACGCATTTAAGTGAGATGGAAAGAAATCTGGCTGTGATGCAGATAGAAGGATTGCTGGATACATTTAAAGATGCCAGAGAATATGGATCTATCTTAAACGTAGATGCTTGTGATTGGGATGTACTGGAAAAATTTGTAGATGATTTGGGGACAATGGGGCAAATTTCATTTGAGAGTGTGGGAAGTGAAGAAACACAGGAAAGCTTGCGAAAACTGGTAAGAGTAGCAAAAAATCTGGGAAAGAAATATGATGCAGTAGTGACGAATCCGCCGTATATGGGAGCAAGCAATATGAATGCCATTCTCAGTAAATTTATAAAAGATAATTATGCAGACTATAAATCAGATTTCTTTTCTGTTTTTATTGTAAAGTGTTCGGTGTTAGCAAAGAAAGAAGGATATTTGGGATTCTTGACACCTTATGTTTGGATGTTTATTCAGTCTTACGAAAAACTGAGACAATATTTATTTACGCAGGCGACAATAGAAACTTTAATACAATTTGAATATTCTGCGTTTGAAGAAGCAACGGTACCAATCTGTACATTTGTATTTAAAAATTCATATGTTGACAAAAAAGGATGCTATTTAAGATTAACAGAATTTCGTGGAGGTATGGAAGTTCAAAGACAAAAAGCTTTGGAAGCGATCAATGATCATAAATGTGGATTTTATTATGAGCAGAATGCAAAACAATATTCTAAAATTCCGGGAAGTCCAGTGGCATATTGGGTGAGTGAAAATTTGTTTTATGATTATGATATATCAATCCCATTGGGTGTACTTTTCCCAGTGAAAAAAGGAATGACAACGGCTGATAATAATCGTTTTCTCAGATTTTGGTACGAAGTAGAGCAAAAGCAAATTTCAATTAAATGGTTTAGAACTCATAAAGGTGGAGAATTTAGAAGATGGTATGGAAATGATGAGAATATTGTTAACTGGGAAAATAATGGAGCTGAACTGAAAGCGTTTCCAGGCTCTGTGATACGAAATGAAGATTATTATTTCAAAAGATGTATAACTTGGAATGATATATCTTCTTCAAAAACTGGATTCAGATATGTAAAAGGTAATTCAATATCTAATGCATCTGGACCGAGTGTGTATTGCAATAGTGACAGGCTGTTATATATATTAGGATTATGTAATTCTAAAGTTATGGAATATATTTTTGCGATTACCTGTCCTACTATTCATTTTGAAGTAGGAAGAGTTGCTGAATTACCTATTATGATAGCAAAAGAAGGAAATGTACAAGAACTCGTGAAAGATAATCTTGAATTATCTAAATCAGATTGGGACTCCTTTGAAATCTCTTGGGACTTCCAGAATCACCCGCTACTTCGCAAAGTTCCTATCATCGCAGAAGCATTTTCACAGTGGCAGACTGAATGCGATGATCGCTTCAATCAATTGAAAGCCAGCGAGGAAGAATTGAACCGCATTTTTATTGATATTTATGGTTTACAGGACGAACTTACTCCAGAAGTAGAAGATAAAGATATCACTGTTCGCAAAGCTGATTTATCCAAAGATATCCGTAGCTTTGTTTCTTATGCCGTTGGTTGTATGTTTGGTCGTTATTCTCTTGATAAAGAAGGTCTGATCTATGCTGGTGGTGAATGGGACAGTAGTAGATATAAGACATTTATTCCAGATGATGACAACTGTATTCCAATCACAGATGAAGAATATTTTTCAGATGACATTGTAGGTCGTTTTGTAGAATTTGTTAAGACAGTCTATGGTGCAGATACTTTAGAAGAAAATCTTGATTTTATTGCAAATGCATTAGGAAACAAAGGCGATACTTCCAGAGAAGTGATCCGTAATTATTTCTTGAAAGATTTTTATGCAGATCATCTGAAAGTATATCAGAAGAGACCAATTTACTGGTTGTTTGATAGCGGAAAGCAGAATGGTTTTAAGGCGCTGATTTACATGCACCGTTATGATGCTGACACTGTTGGACGTGTAAGAACGGATTATTTACACCGGGCGCAGAAATATGTAGAAACAGCGATGCAGAGTGCTCAGTATACCATTGACAATGCATCATCAGCTTCTGAAAAATCAAAAGCAACCAAAGCAGTAACGAAATATACCAAACAGCTTGCAGAAATGAAGATTTATGATGAAGCCATTGCTCATATTGCGAATAAGAGAATTGAGATTGACCTGGATGATGGCGTGAAAGTAAACTATGCGAAATTCCAAGGAGTGGAAGTTGCCCAGGAAGGAAAGAAAGCATTAAAAGTGGATTTGTTGGCAAAAATAAAATAGTACAATGACAGGAAGTATGTAGATATAGCATATAGAGCTGAAAATGAGAAATTAAAGAATTTTGGGAAGATTGAAGTGTTCAATATATCGTCTGTTAATGGTATTTTCTGATAAATATTAAAATGGACATAGACGGAATAAAGGAGATGAGAAAATATTATGGCAATTAATCAGATTATTAAGGATATTGCAAACGTTGAATATTCGTTATGGGTAGTAAATACTTATGCGGCAGGTATACAGCAGCCAAATGGTCGTTATATTACCAAATATTTTCCAATGTCCACATTTGTGATTGAAAATATGCTTTTAAGGCATGGATCTATGGGGTGTTACCAACAGGGATACAAAACAAATCGGATAAAATGGATTTGTTTTGATTTTGATTGTAAAGATAAAAGAAATCCTGATGTCTATGGGTTGTATAAAAAGTGTGTTTTGCCATTTACAAATATGTTGGATGAATTAGAAATTAAATATTTAACAGAATTTTCAGGGAGAAGAGGAATTCATGTATGGATAATATTTAAAACGGTTTTTGAAAAAAAATTAGGATATCGTATCGTATGTGAATTAGAAAAAAAATGTCAGGTTTTATCAGAAATAAAAGATAATGAGGAGTGGAGTTTGGACAGATTCCCGGCTACAGATACTAGTCGGGGTAATATAGTAGGAAAACAGGTAAAATTCCCATTATCATGTCATGCAGCGGGTGAAAGATCTTATATTTTTTATGGAGAATTTCAAAAAAAAGAAGATACGGAATCCGAAGAATTCTTGAATGAACAATTGGGCATAATGAAAGCATATATACCTAATGAGATATCTGAGGTTGTTAGAAAACTTAATATTGATGAAACACATTCCGAAACAACAAAGTTAAAATATAGAAAATATTGTTTACAAGGTAATATAGAGGTAACCTCGGATCAAGTTATTGACATTTTATCGGAAACCAGAGTTTTTAGAGAAATTTTTCAAAGAATGCAGCAGGGAAATTCGTTACATCAAGATTGGCTTGTTATTTTAGGAACATTATATTTATGTGATGCAGATGCAATGCTTGTAACGGATGTGTTTAAAAGGTTTCCCAATTATGATGAGCGAAAAACATTCAGTAAGATTGAAAAATTAGGAAAGTCATATTTCCCCGCAACATTTTGCTATCTTTATCGTATTTATGGGATTGCACTGGAAGAAAATATCGATCCGGAAGAGACGGGATTGCATTATTTATTGCGTAGATGTGGAGTTGAACCAAATATTTTACAACAAATTGAAAATGTAAATGAGAGAAAAACGATTTATGACATTAGTATTACTGCAAAAAAAGAGAAAAATTATTTAAAAGAAAATGATGAAGTTGCAGATGTTTACATATGGAATCAACTCCGCGGCTTGAAAAATTATGACTTTCATTTTTATGAAGATTTAATTAAGGATATAGAAGAAGGGAAAAAATTACAGTTTATACCGCAGGATTTTAAAGTTTTTAACAGAATTGAAAGTGAGAAAAAAACAAGAAAATTGGTTGTATTGTCGGCGAAGGAGCGTATCATTACAACTAATTTAGCTTTTCGATTATGTGATTTGGTAAATGAAAGTTGGAACTCATTTAGTTATCATATATCATATACATCTAATGAACACATTTTTTATCATTGGTATTCTTCTTGGGGAAGATACTTAGATTATATACGTGTATTTATGGATGTACCATTTATGGATAATTATGAGGTGTTTTATATAGATTTGAAAGGTTTTTATGATCATATAGATTTTTTAGCAGTATTAAGAAGTTTTGAAAGTGTTTTGGACGAAAAGGCAAGAAATATTTTTGTATTTTTAACAGAATATAATGATAAATTAATGAAAAAAATTCAAAATGGTGATCGTATTGGAGTACCTCAGGGACCAGCGTACGCAAGGATAATTGCGGAAATGTTTTTGGATAAATTATTAAATTCCGTGTTAAAGAAGTTTGATCAGAATAAAATTTATGTGTATCGTTATGTGGATGATATGGTATTTTTTTGTCGTCCAGATTTTGATAGTAGAAGGTTGTTTGATGAATTAATGAGTTTTTTCCCTTTAGTTGGCTTACCAATTAATTTAAATAAAAGCAAATATTATGGGAAAATATGCGATTTGTTCGATAGTGAAAAGGGTCAAATTTTGCATACGGATAGTTTTAATTATGATTTAATCGAAAATGATTATACTGGATATATGTTAGAAGAAGAAAAGAAAAGTAAATTAAAAAAATATTTGATGGAAAACCCATTTAATGTAGGCTCATTAGGTTACATTTTTGGTAAGTATACAATTTCAGAGGCGCAAACATGGTGTTTGCAAAATTGTCGTACAGAAATTTTGAGTGCATATGAAGGTAGAGGTAGTAATTACAAGAAGTTTTATGAATTTTTATTTCAAAATGAAGAATATATGAAAATAATTTTGGATAATCAGGAACTGAAGCTGATACCTTTTAAGTCATTGAATTTTAGTAATTTCATTCATACATTGTATTATGCTGTACAAGACAGGACAATTTCGCCCAAAATATTTGAACGGATAAAAGAAGAATATCTGAAAAAGCTTTTGACCAATGAATTAAAGAAAGATGATTGCATTATTGTGAAAGCTCTTCTTTTGGTTGATGCGGAGGTACCGAATGAACAATCTTGAAATTTGTCTACAAGCATTGCAGGCAGGAAAATGTGAAAAAGAAATTGTATTAAGAACCGTTGCAGAAATAGAAAACTGTAGTCTGCAAGATTTATCAGCAAATAGAAAATTAGTGGCGGATGTGTTTTTTCAGTTGCTACAATATTGTCAAAAGTTGTATGATAAAACAAGCACATTAGAAGAGTTGGAAAAACTTATACTAAATACATTTAAAAGTATTGAGCAAATTAGTACAGAAGTCACAGAAGAGGAAAAAAGTTGTAGTAGTGTAACTATTTTATGGTTTCTTCATGAATTAAAAACACATGGTGCATTGGGAACATTGCAACATGTAGATGATGTATATTTACAAGATAAAATATATGTACTTTTGGAAGAACTGGAAAAAATATATTTTATTTTTGAAATTCAAGAAGAGGGAAAATATGTGTTCCCAATACATGACATGATACAAAAGGTTATTACTAATCCCAAATTTGTTGATGCGAATAATCCATTGGGAGAATACCAGATTCATGTTTTGCAACTTGCTGTGCAATTATTCAAAAGAATTCCTGATAAGCCGGAAATCTTTAGAACATTAACTGAAGATTGCAATTTGAAATTTATAAATTATCTTCAATCGACAGGAGATATAATAGATACAAAAGATTTGCTAAATCATCAAAAAAATGGCGTTATGATATTTTGCGATAGAGAAAGAAATAGTGTTCTCATAAGAAATAAAAATGAAAATTATTTCACATCACCAATATTATTCAAAAAAGAAAATTTAAAAATTGAAATAGAAAAAGATTATCATAAAAATGTTATTGGGTACCCTATGGAATACAAATTAGACGACCGAGACACCCTAATTG
>ENA-OXEV01000310-OXEV01000310.1-human-gut-metagenome-genome-assembly--contig:-NODE-310-length-22739-cov-7.73215_pt1 | contig 22739 bp, 20 predicted proteins | sample MGYA00249833_ERZ652260 | MGnify/ENA primary metagenome ERZ652260 (study PRJEB26925, sample SAMN05826808) | human gut metagenome | biome: ENVO:2100002; feature: ENVO:00000062; material: ENVO:00002003...
GCATTCGTACGAATGATCAGCCCGTAGTCCTCATTTTTGAGATAACTCAGTTTTTCTTTGTACGTATCCCGAAGAGAACGGGGAAGCTTCCCGGAAGTACCGATCCTGGTATTTCCGGTTGTCAGTACTGCATACCGCCCGGTAAAATTGATATTGCTGCTGACAGTCGGCGCTTTTGTCTTGACTGCTTCCCGGCTGATCTGAACGACCAGCTCGTCTCCGATACAAAGCGGTTTTTTTCCGATTTTATGGGTAAAGATCGCCTGAGGCGCCTGACTTAGGTCGTAGTAGCACTCTTTTCCCGGAGCAATCTCGATAAAAGCGGCTCCGATATTCGCCGCGATATTTTTTACTTTTCCGATGTAAATATCTCCGAGTACAGGTTGTCTGTGCTGATCAGAGTCCGGAAGACTGCAGTGGATCTCTGCGATTACATCATTTTCAAGAAGAAAGGTCCAGATCTTTCCCTCTTTTTTCAGCATTAAAATTTTTCGTACTGCCATTTATATGATACCTCTCTTTTTTGTGCTGTCCAAACACAGCAGGATTTATTCGATCACTGTGCCGAGAGATTCTAAGGTTACCAGATTTCGTGCGTTCTCATCCCCGGAATCAGCATACATTTCCAGACGGCACAGTGCAAATTTTAATTGTGTGGCATCTGCATCTAAAAACCGGCAGAATGCTTCCATGACAAGCCCCGGTTTTAAATTCTCCACACTTCCGGCAGCGAGCTGCATAAAAAGTTTGTGATCCTGCACTTCCATCCGGTAGATCAAAGGTTTGATGTCCACTTCCTTTTCGCTGCGTTTTGTCTGTTTTAAAATGCGGATCTCAGACTGCGCGAGAAAGGCATCCACCTGGGTTTCCCAGTCGTCCGGCAGTATTCCCGGCACAAGATCAAGAAGATAGTCTGCTGCCGCGACAATCGCCATTCCGGTCATTTTCTTTTCCTCTGCGATCTGGCGGAAACTTAAAACTTCGATTCCCTCTACCATAACGGCATTTAAACGGGATACCGCTTCAGCACTGGAAATGGACTCTTTCAGTTCAATATCAAAATATTCTCCTTCGCTTGTAATCCCGATTCCCAGCGGATTTGCAAAGGACATGATCATATGAGGACTGTAGCCCCCGGTATAGGCGATCGGAATGTGCGCCCTGCGGATTGCCTTCTGGAAGAAGCGCATAACATCCAGATGTCCGATAAAGCGCAGTGCACCGTATTTTTTAAATTTAATTCTTGCCTTCAAAACAGACACCTCCTCCAAATTTTGCCGCACCACATCCGGAACACTGCATTCTGCAGTTTGGAGTAACCTGTGCGTTCATTGCTCTCTCCCATTCTTTTTTCAGGAAGTTTTTGGTTACACCGATATCGATGAAATCCCATGGAAAAAGCTCATCCATGGAACGTTTCCGCATGGTGTAAAACTCAATATCCACTCCGGTATTTGCAAATGCCTGCATCCATTTTTCATTGTCAAAGCTTTCGCTCCAGGAATCATACAGACATCCCAGACGGTATGCTTCTTCGATCACCTTTCCAACTTTGCGGTCCCCGCGGGCAAATACCCCCTCCAGCACCGTGACATCTGCCTCGTGCCAGTTATATTTCAAACTTTTTTTGTTCAACTGCTGTAAGAATTCATGCTTTACAATTGTTGCACGGCGAATGTATTCTTCACTTGGAAACATCTGTGCCCACTGGAACGGGGTGAACGGTTTCGGAATGAAGAACGAAGAACTGGCCGTGATCTGACATTTTCCATTGCGCTGTTCTTTCGGAATTTCATAATATCTTCTGGCAACCTTTTCTGCCAGATGGGCAATGGCTTTCATGTCTTCTTCTGTTTCTGTCGGCAGCCCCAGCATAAAGTACAGTTTCACCTTGTTCCAGCCGCCTTCAAAGGCCTGTCCGGCTCCTTCTAAAATAATCTCTTCTGTCAGTCCTTTGTTGATCACATCACGCATTCTCTGGGAGCCGGCTTCCGGAGCAAAGGTAAGGCTGCTTTTTTTGATATCCTGTACTTTACTCATAACATCCAGCGAGAACGCGTCAATTCTGAGCGACGGAAGGGAAATATTGATTCCCTCTCCTTTAAATTCATCGATCAGGAAGGTGACGAGCTCTTTTAATTCGGAATAATCACTGGAGCTTAAGGAGCTTAAAGAAATCTCTTCGTGTCCGGTGCTTTCCAGCATTGCTTTGGCGTATTGCTTCAAGCGCTCCACATTGCGCTCTCTGGTCGGACGATACAGCATGCCTGCCTGACAGAAACGGCATCCGCGGATACATCCTCTCTGAATTTCCAAAACGACACGGTCCTGTGTTGCTTTGATGAAAGGAACGACAGGGGCCTGTGGATACGGTGCTTCGGTTACGTCCAGTACCATTTGTTTTTTGATCACAGATGGTGCATGCTCGTTGTTCGGTGCAAAGGAAGCAAGCGTTCCGTCTTCATGGTATGTGGCATCGTAAAACATCGGCACATACAATCCTTCGATCTGTGCGGCGCGTTCCAAAAATTCGATACGGCTCTTTCCTGCTGCCCGATACTCTTTATAGGCATCCAGCAGTTCATCGTAGACAGTCTCCCCTTCTCCGATATAGAAAATATCAAAAAATTCTGCCAGCGGTTCCGGATTATACGTACATGGACCTCCTCCGATAACGATTGGATCTGCTTCACTACGGTCACGACTGTGGATCGGAATCCGGCTTAAATCTAGAATCTGCAGAATGTTGGTGTAGCACATTTCGTACTGGATCGTGATTCCAAGAAAATCAAAATCACGGATCGGATCCTGAGATTCCAGTGCAAATAGCGGAATCTGTTCTTCTTTCATGATCTTGTGCAGATCCAGCCACGGAGAATAGACCCGTTCACACCAGACATCTTCTCTTTGGTTGAACATATCATATAAAATCTGGATTCCGAGATGTGACATTCCAATCTCATAGACGTCCGGAAAGCACATAGCGAAACGGACATCCACCTCGTTCTTGTCTTTCATCACCGAGTTCACTTCGTTCCCGATATACCGGGCCGGCTTCTCAATTTTTAGTAATATTTCATCATTTAAAGCTAGTTTTCTCATGTTTCTCCTTTCATTTTTGTTTAATATATACAAAAAGTAATCTTCTTTTCTTTTTCGATTTTCACGAAAAATGGCTGTTTTTTATGGTTTTCAGTAACGTTTTTTTGTATCAAAAATGCTGTTTTTTACCTCATTTTTGCCCTTGCGTAACAAATTTACTTTTTTTCTACTGTGCAGCACTATGTATAATTATACACCATTTTCATGGTCTTGCATAAAATATATTCTGAAACAGCACGTTAACCTGCCATATTATATACTTTTTGCGGAAGGAGTTCAAGCAAATCTTTCTCAGATATAGGAATGTCAAATATAAACTCGTTACTGTTCACATCAATTCCCGCCTATCCATGCCAAAAAAACGAAACTGCATTCTCACAGCTCCGTTTTTCTGTCATCTGATTATGTTTCGATGTAGGATTCCTCTGCCAGTTTTACCTTACACCGTTTCATATAACACGCAATCCCATATTTCAAAAATACATTTCCTTATAAGTCAGTTCCGGATAAATGGTTTTTGTGATACTCTCCCCGGACATCAAACGCTCAATCTCCCTCTTTGTGGTCAGATTTTTTGACTGCCGGATAAATTCCTTCACTTCTGCATTGCTACTTGTATTGATCCAGTAATTCTGAGGAATTGCTTCTCTGTTGGCTATATTATAACAAAGATCCGCACAAAAGCCTATACCTAACTTTTCTCATCATTCTCAGTCAGTTCTTCTATGATCCCGCCAGGATTGATGATCCGATACTCCTGCATTCCGTACGTTGCAAAAGTATACTCTGAACGATAGGCTGTTTCACTGGCCAACTTGTAAAATTCATCGAAAGTGATCGAATCATCTGCCTGACATGCCAGAGCGTACATACCTGCAACATAAGGTACGATGGAACTCATTCCGCCCCAACAGCTATAGGTATAATTCTCTTTTCCGCAATTAGATGCATGTGTACTTTTAGCGGTTGGAACATACACGCTTCCAAAAGATGTTGTGGCAGAATCATAGGGCATATAATTATTGAAGTCGGTTACATCTGTATAGGAGATTCTTGTCAGACTCTGGAATTTGTTTATTTTATTTTTGGGAATCAGACATAATACTTCGATATTGTTTTCTCTTGCTTTTCGAATAGCGTTGTTTAATTCCACGTCACCTTTTACTCTTTTGCCATTGCCACACCGTGTATACGGGCAATCTGGTTTTCATCGGAGTAAGATTGATAGAATTTCAGGTTATCTTTGATTTCTGTATGGTCAACAAGCAATGGACTATCAATGACAGCAATACCAATACCTGTTCCTCCTAGATAAAAAATGCTTCCAAGCTTTATTCAAAATATTTCTACCACACAAGACTTTAATTTTAACCATTCTTTTTTGCCATAATACAGTACCAGTCAACCAGTTCGAATTCTGGCATTTTGAAGCTTTTTCTTTGCATTTTCTTATCATTTCTTCGCTCAAATCGGAACCTGCAAGTTGAACACCCAACTCACATAACGGCAACGTTACACTTCCTGATCCAATACTAACGTCTAAAAAAGAATGAACATTTTTTCCTTGTAACAACGTTTTCCAATGTTTTTTATAGGCACTCCAATGGGTTTGATCTTCTAACAAATCATAAATATCGGTTCTGTCATATATACTTGACATTTCTTTTCTCCTTCAAATTCAATCACGATGACTTTTCAGCGGAATAAGAATTCTCAGATTTTAGCCGTCACGATGGCTTTTTTGAGCTTTCTCCGCACAAAACAGTAGCAGATTACTTGTAATACAATGGTAAGAAACCATGATGCAGGGTAGGAAATAAAAAGTACATCTAAAGAACGATGTTTTGGGAATACCCAAAATATCCAGACAATCCTGGTTCCTACTGTTCCGATTACAGACAGGAGCATTGGAACTGCTGAAAATCCCATGCCGCGCAGTGCTCCCGGAAACAGATCCATCAGTCCGCACATAAAATAAGTCACTGTCGTATACAGGAGAATCTCCATGCCGCATTGTATTACTGCTGCATCCGATGTGTAAACCCGCAAAAGCTGCGGCCCCATCAGATAGGATCCGCCTCCCATAACAATTGAGACTGTTACCGACAAAAGGATACAGTTTCGAAGAATTTTATCCATTCGTTTCCACTTTCCAACACTGTAATTCTGACTGGTAAAGCTCATACAGGCCTGTGTGATGGAATTTACGGATGCAAACAAAAATCCAAAAATATTGTTGGCAGCAGTATATCCAGCCATTGCCACAGAACCGAATGAATTTACAGAGGATTGCAAAAGGACATTCGAAAAATTAATCACCGTACTTTGGATTCCGGCCGGAATTCCTACCTGAAAAATCTGCTTTAAATAAATCCATTTCAATCCCATCCTTGAAAATCTGAATTGATAGCTGCTGTCTGACCTGTAGAGACACCGAAGCACTAACATACAGGAAATCATCTGTGCGATTACGGTCGCAATCGCGACTCCTGCAACTCCAAGATGCAGAACGATGACTAAAAACATATTCAGCAATGCATTTGTTACGCCCGCAATCATCAAGAAAAAAAGCGGACGTTTCGTATCTCCTACTGCACGGAGAATGGCAGCTCCATAATTGTAGAGCATAAAAAACGGCATTCCGGCAAAATAAATCCGCATATACAGAGCAGATTGTTCAATTACATCTGCAGGCGTATCCATAAGTTCCAAAGCGGTCCTTGAGAAGAATAAACCGACAAAAACCATTACAATTCCGCTGGTCAAAGCGAATGTAATTGCTGTATGTACAGTCTCTGACATCTTCTTTTCCTGACCTGACGCATAGAAGCGCGCGGCCAGAACATTTGCTCCAAGTGAAACTCCGATAAACAAATTCGTAAATACGTTGATCAAAGCAGTTGTTGATCCAACTGCTGCCAATGCCTGACTTCCTGTAAATCTTCCAACCACAATGATGTCTACGGCATTGAATAAAAGTTGTAAAATTCCTGATAACATCAAAGGAATGGAAAATGAAATCAACTTATCCAAAACGGTACCGTTACACATGTCTATTTCATATCTGTTTCTTTTTACTGCTGAATCCACAGTATCCCCCCTAATCTGAATTTTATAAATTACCAACACCATTATATCTCAAAAAATCCATAAAGATAAGAGGAAAGTGTTATATTTTGCACTGCATCAAACTTATCACCGATTGCTGTTCCGCGTATCTTTTCTGAAATTAAAAAGGCTTTGCATCTTCACAAATCCTTTATCTTTTGTCATCCAAATCTCTTGTATCTTTTCTGTTTATTCCGTTTCCTGCACTGTTTCAGATACGGATTGAGCAGCTCCTTGAGCAATCTCTTCGCCGACCTGTTCCAGCCCTGTAAAATTGATATTTTTGGTTGTTTTTCCTTCAAAAGTTTCTGCACGGATGATTTCGTTCATATCGATTCCGGTCGCTTCTTTTACGGATTCCATGACTTTCCCCATGATGATCGGTACATTTCCTGCAAGGTCAGATACCCCTTCACTGTTGCCTCCAATTACGGTGACTTTATCAATTGCAGATAATGGTTCAGCCACACTTTTGGCAATATCCGGAAGAACACCTACGATCATTTCTAAAATCGCTGCCTGCCCGTATTTTTTCATAGCTTCTGCCTTTTTGTCCAGAGCTTCTGCTTCAGCCAGACCTTTTTGCCGGATGGCTTCTGCCTCAGCCAGACCTTTTGCACGGATGGCAGCAGCCTCTTTTTCTGCTTCATACTGCTGCGCTTCTGCATCCTTCTGACGGCGGTATAATTCTGCGTCCGCATTCTGCATCTCTGCATATTTGTCTGCTTCTGCTTTTTTACGGATCTCAGCATCCAGCTTTTTCTCAGCAACTTCGGCTTCTTTTGTCTGCAGTTCAATTTCTTTTTCCCGGCGGGCAATATCTGCTTCCTGTTCCCGGATTTCTACCGTTTTTCGGGAGGTCTGCTTCTGAATCTCATATGCGGCATCCGCTTCTGCTCTTTTTGTATCTTCCCCAATTTTTAATTCGGCTTTGCGGATCTCCAGATCATTGTTACGCTGTGCAATGGCAAGTTCTGCCGCCACTTTTGCTTCACTGGCCTTGTTTGCCGCTTCTGCAGATGCAACTTCTACATCACGATCCGCATTTGCTTTTGCAACCCGTGCAGTCTTACGAATTGTTTCGCGATTATCGATTCCAAGGTCATCAATCAGTCCGTCTTTATCATTGACGTTCTGAACATTGAAAGAAAGAATTCGAATTCCAAGTTCTTTCATATCTTGTTCTGCATTTTGTTTGACTTCCTGGCTGAATTTTGCCTTATCCTGACAAATGCTCTTTAAGTCCATGGTTCCGATGATCTCACGAAGATTTCCCTGTAAAGATTCAGTGATCATAGAGCGCACATCGTCTGCCTTCCGATTCAGAAAGTTTCGCATGGCAACAGCAGAGACCTGATTGTCGGAAACTTCCATCGCCACCTGGGCAATGGCATCAACTTTGATATTGATAAAATCTTTGGTTGGAATATAATCTTCGGTTACAACATTGATGTTGATCTGTCCGACTTCCAGCCAGTCAACACGTTCAAAAAACGGTACTTTGAAGCCAGATTTTCCAAGCAGGACTCTTGGATTTTTTGAAAGCCCGGTAATGATCGCCGCTTTGTTTGGTGGGGCTTTCACATAACCTGCAAACAAGAAAATAAGTAACAGTACTGCAATTGGTATAATGATATATAACACTTTGACCCCTTTCCTTTGGATGACTCTGTAATACAGGAGAAAACTGTATTTTTTTCATTATAAAATAGTAAAAATATACTGTCAATCAAAATAAATGGTTTAGAGTCTCATCGTTAAATAGAGTGTACCCTTTGCTTTATTTTTTATGGTTTATATCATAGACCGTTTCTATAAATCTCATTTATGGCCGCCTGTGTTCGTTCCATTTCTTTTTTCTTTCTAAATTCTTCCCGATCACTTAAGATTGCAATCATTTCATCTATCACATCTTCCATTCTAGGTTCCGTATAGCGATACAAGTACCCCAACATCCTGGTCGCTGTATAATCGGTATTCAAAATGTTATAAGCTATTTCTGAACAAAGTTCTTTTGGATATCCTTTGATAAGTAGAAGTTTGTACAATTCATCTGTTCTTTCTGATCCCATAAATCATCTCTCCTGTAAATTTTATGTTACTTATATCAATATTCCTTCCAAATGATCCAATTCATGCTGACAGATCTGTGCAGTCCAACCATCAAGTTTCAAATTCTGTTTCTTCCAATTCATATCCAAATATTCAACTTCTATCGTTTGGTATCTTGTTGTTTTACGAATGCCTGGAAGAGATAAACATCCCTCTTCTGTTTTATAAGGTGAATCTTTTCTCACTAATATAGGATTAAACATTACCACATCCACAAATCCCAGATTTACAATGATAACACGTTTTTTTACACCGATCATATTCGCCGCCATCCCAACGCATCTTTCTCGATTGGCAGCTAACGTATCCATTAAATCTCTTCCCACTTGAAGATCGGCTTTTGTTGCCGGCTCAGATTTTGTCCTAAGAAAAATATATCTTTCATAATTGGTTTTACCATTTTCTTTATACCTCTATTCTTAAAATCACTTTTTGGATTGATCCTGAATTGTAGTATAACAGTTTTTTTACTTTTTTCTATCTCACCCTTTTTTTTCTTCCCTGAGCCTTTCGTTATATGGGAGGAAAATTTTGCCTGTTCAGAAGAAGATGTAACAATATGCTTATTTTAGGATTGCTTTGCGTGAAAGAGACTGAACTCGTCGCAGAAAAAGCATATGAAATGGCTATAAATGGGGAAACATTGGAAATTTGTCACCGGGAAAGGCCGTTTGGCATGATCCTGCTGAACGGAAGCAAAAACGCAGAGGTGCTTTGTAATATGAACGCCCACGGGGAACTTTTTTGATAAACTTTGAGCGTAACACGGACAGAAATTGGAACTTATACGGGCTTTCTCTGCTGCAGTAAGCCCTCCATTCCAACCGTTGGAAACGGCCGGAGCTGGAGCAGGCGGAAGCGAATTTCTCTGGGAGAATTATCTGATCAACAAAGCGAAGAAAACCGTAGGCTTTCCCGTTGATCGGCTGGAAAAAATACAGGCTGCCTTTACTGATTTTAAGAAAGAATCATTACAAAGAAAAGAGCGGTAAAACAAGAACAGCCAGATTGAAAGAGTTTCCGGACTGGCTGTATCAGCAGAATAATGTAATTGTGGAACTTGACCGAGATATGAAAAGCTTTCTATCGTCAATTTCGCATTATTTCAATAACAGATTGCTTCTTCCATGAATGAATAAGCAGTATTGTCATCAAACTTTCAAGCATAAACATAGCAACAGCAAACAGACTAAAAGCAATGACCGGAAATACAAATCCCGTAGACATACCTGCATTTTTCAAAAATATACCGATTGCACATCCGCCCGGTATTCCAACAATAGCAGTTATAAACAGTGCAATCAAAGTAGTAAAGAGACTTTCCATCATAAATGCTTGCTCCAACTGCTTATTCGTCATACCAATAGATTTTAGTGTTCCCATTTCCTGTTTCTGTGATAAAAGATTTGTCACAGTAAGATTGATTTGATTGATGACCGCAAATATCCACAAGATGGCTGCAATCGCATAAGCTAATGTAAAACCTGCACGATTATTTCCTGATATTCAGCTTCTGCTTGTATTTCGATTGCGTATGTACAGTCATAACCTGCAAGTTCTTTGAGCATATTTTCCGGCATTCTGAAAATATAGCCACCCATTCCATCATTGCTGGAAGTGATTGCACCAATTTTGAATGCTTTTGTTATGGTTTCACCACTGTAATTTTTGAAATTAAAGGTCACAGTATCCCCAATTTGAGGTTTCCAATGGTAAACATCATAAATACGTTCGGGGTCACTTACAACTAATTCTGCATCATCAGTAATATTTCCAGAAAAAATAGCTGCATTTAGCGATGCCAAATCCTTTTCATTATAGCCGAGCAGCAAGGTGCTATCTGAAATATCATTGTCTGTTGAGAAATCAACTGGTAAGGTAGCATAAGTAAATATATTGCTAACTCCCTCTATATCTCCAACATGCTTTACATAATCAGAAAAATATTCTTTCTGCAAGAGAGCATCCAAATTTTCACTTTCGTTTTCTAAATCAATACTGATTTTGAAATCTCCGTACTTCATATCCCAATAACGAGCCATACTCTCGGCATTAAAAGAACTCTGATAACTTGTTGCAAGGAAAAATATAACTCCGCACAGTCCCAATGATAAAATGGCCAATAGAGATTTTTTTCTGTTTCTGGAAAAGCTGATTTTCGCTAAATATACGGGCGTAATACGATGTCTTTTGTGAGTGCGGTAATTTACAATTCCCACTGGATTTTTCAGGGCGGAAATTGGAGAAGTATTCGCTGCAATTTTTGCTGGTTTACGAACACTAATATAAACAAGCAGTATTCCAAAAAGACATGCGCCACATAGAGAAACAATAAATGCAAATACTGACCAGCCTTTTGATTGCAGACAATAGCTGATGATCGTTCCCATGATACTACCAATTAAAATCCCCGGAACTGCAATCATATAACCCTGTTTAAGAACTATTTTATAAATTGGCTTTTTACTTGCCCCTATTGTCCGAAGCTGTCCGAACTCAGCAACTTTTTGTCCAACCGAAATATAGAAAATGCTGTAAATTACAAGTGCGGCAGCTAAAAACAAAATGGCAGCAACTACACCATATACCGCATAATTACTGAATGACAAAGTTGTATTTACATAATCATAGTAACTGCTGACTGTCCAATTATTCAGTCCAGTCTCCTCTGAAATTTGAGATAATATTTCTGTTGCTTCGTCTTTTATAAGGGTATCTGCATTTTCAAGCCAAACATATCCATTAAGCAGGTCATTTCCACGTAATTCCCGGCATTTTTCAAGTGAAACAAAAACAGGATAAGCGGTAGAAGTTTTATCATGGTAAATACCAACAATAGTATAATTCTTCAAAGTGCCATCCAGATTCAACTGAACTATGGCGTTGATTTCCGGAGACTTATTTTCACTGGCAAAAAAGGCATCTGTAACAGCAATTTCACTTGCTTTCTCTGGATATTTTCCGTCAAAGGCAGGAATCAAACTAAGCATGTCATCATCATAATAAATCAGAGACAGTTCTTTAGAAATTTCTTTCACTGTTTTGATATTACAGGAAAGTCCTACACTTTTTACTTCTTCGTTTGCTAACAGCTTTTCTTTACTGTCCTGCGTAATGTCAAAGAAAATCCCTTGATGTAATCCTTCGATTTCTTTCTGATTTTGATAAATGATATTTTGCACTGTGAGCAACGACATCATTATCATAGCAACGGCTACAATAATTGCCGAAAGGCAAAATAAGTTTTTCTTCTTATCAAAACGCACACTTTTTCGTGCTATTTTTTTAATTACTGCACTGGTATCATTTTCAAAAGGATAATTCATAATTCCCACCTCCTTTAGCCTACAATTTTACCATCTTCAATCCGTACAATGCGGTCTGCAAGTTGGGCGATCTCGTTGTTGTGAGTAATCATTACAATGGTCTGATTAAATTCTCCGCTGGTACGCTTCAAAAGCCCTAACACATCTGCACTGGTCTTGCTATCAAGATTTCCGGTCGGTTCATCTGTAAACTGTACCCCTATCCCTTTATGCCTTGAAAACAGGGACTTTAACGAAATACACACTTGTGTACTTTGTATCTCCATAGATAAGAAAAGGTGGAAAGAGCAATCCTTCCCACCTGCTATTTAATCATAACTATAAATCATTTTTCCTTTTCTTTCGAATTTTCGTTTTCCTTTATTGCTTTGTGGAAAAACAAATAATTTTTTTACGTTTCCTCTCTCTGCCAATTTGAATGCATCTCCAGCAATTTGTTTAGTATGTTTTGGATTTGTTGTAGCAAAAACATTCACAGTATTCACATTCGAAGGTAGCTTTCTTATCTCATCTACGATTTTTGCAACAAATTGAGGACTGTAATATCTCGCTTGATCAGGTCGTTTTCGAACAACTCTTATTGTTGATAATGCTTTTTTCAAAACTGGTAATTGTGATTTTGTAATCGGATATGTATCTTCTAAAACCAGATTAATTTCTTGCGATACTTGATTCCAATTTAGTTTATCTATTTTAATCTCTTCGTTTTCGATTATAGGATAATCATCATCTGTACCCACATCATATTCTGCAAAAGTATCATTCATAACCAATTCAAATTGTAAGTATATTGGAACTAATTTTAAATTACATTTTGTATATCCTAAAACTTTAGCACATATCCAATACCAAATATACGGATAATTATGATATACATTTTTTGTGTTAAATACCTTTTCCTTATTAGTTTTTCTTATCTGATTAAGAACAAAAAGCATAAAACCAATACCTATAATCCAGTTTCCTGCTTTTAACATAAAATAGTATTTAGCATTTTCAAAATTGAGTTCTGAATTTTGAAGGAAAAATTCAATCCAGTTGCTCGCATCTACTATAACCGGAAGAAAAAATGAAATAATCAATAATATAATTTGAATAATCGAACGAGAACTTTCCTCAATCTTTTTTAAAAATATTTTCATTATCAAGCACCTTTCCCCAATTTACACTATCTATTTGTGTAACTTTTTTTATAGTGGCATCATATTCCCAAATTCCTAGTTCTTGTATCCCTGCAATCACATGATACTGCTTTCCGCCTTTCATTTCTTTCCCAATTTTTTTCCAATTTTTAAAATCAATAGATGAATAACATGGAATATTTTCAGGATGAGTATGCCATTCACCGATATATCTATATATTCCTTCACTATCTTCATATATTTTTTCAAAAAATCGAATATGTCTAATATCTTTACGAAAAAATCTGCGTCTACTACTTTTGTCTCCTGGCATTGGTTCAGTGATAAATTCTATTATTAAATTTGTATTTCCTGCATTCTCTCTCCCAAGCAGTATTCCACCCGATTCCAAAGAGTTATCATCTTGTTGTATATATTTTTTCATCACTTGCAGTATATTGCTGCAAAATTTTATTTTTCTACTATCATTTTCAATTACCATTCTTTTCTCCACAAATTTCACAATCCGGATTAGCCAATATATTTCCTCTATACTCAACAATACAATCCTTTTGATTTAAATACTTAGTTGACACTTTTAATCCAGCTCTTTTCAAATGATAATCATCTCCTTTTGCAGAGATAATCGTATTATCGCTATATCTGCCTTCAAATATCTTTTTTACAGTATCAACACACATGGCTGCTGTTTTAATTGAAACTGTTGAACCATAAGGTATAAAAGCACTCCCACACCCGGCAACTTTTTGTACAACATCTTGTCCATGTTCACAATACGATGTTCTATCATATAATTCTTCATTATCTTCATCTCTTTTGAAAAGACATTCATAACATCCTGCATTCCCATATTGGAAATACGCTACATGATTTCCGATACCAAGAGCCTCATTCCATGCATAGATTACTGGCACACCTATTTTCCTTTCATATATATACTTGTTAATCCAACGGTTAATATTATGATTTCCAGTCGCAGAAATAATTACATCATATTTCTCGAATTCAACTTCTCCTTCCTGTATTGCTTCTTCTATCTCTTCTGTTAAAGATGTAAGTTGCAAATTAGGTATGTTTTTCTCCAAATAATGCTGTACAGCCACACACTTATATTGCCCAACATATTCTAACCCCAAAAGATGTCGAAAAATATTAATTTCATATAAAAAATCCGCATCGACCAACATCATTTTCTCTATTCCAGCTTTTACCAGTTCATTTGCAATATAGCCGCCAACCGATCCACATCCTATCAATAAAACTTTTTTTCCGGACAATAAATTCTTGATTTCGTTAGAACGTGTCATGAGATATTGCTTATCTATTCTATCAATATAAATCGGCACTATTTGATTTGCCGACTTTAGCGTACATATCCCATTATCAGTTGATATTTCACAATTTTCCAGCATAACTCCCAAAAGCGTAACTACTCTATTCGGTTGTTTAATGGAAAAAATCAACAATTTAGTGCTGCTCATTTTTGCCATTACAGCACGATACTCCTTTATATCCACTAAATTCAGTAGTTTCTGAACATACTCCTTTGTTATCTTATGCCTTGGATCTGGCGGAAATAAATATTCATTCGCTTCAAGAGGAATATACATAGCATTTTTTATAATAACTTTTTGATCTTTCTGATAATACTTTTTTAAGTTTTGAGATTCTCTTGAAAGATATATTTTCTGTGCTTTGGAACGTTGTAAATACTTACTATATAATTCTTTTTTTCTCCTACTTGTTATCTTCTCGCTATACTTTACAATGGATATTTGAGTACAATCAGATATATCACATTTTGCAAATCGAACATGTGACAACTGCATCCAATATGAATCAAATTCGCTGATAAAGTCTTCCTGATTGATGCCTAAAAGTCCATCTCCTATAATTTGATGTGCTTTATTAAGAGATTGCTCTATTATACCGTATAAATTGGGATCTATCAGGAGCCCTTCTAATTCATATAAACAGATTTTCCCTTTTATATCTATATGTGGTATAAAAGGGAACTCCATATTACGTTTAATATAAATGTCTATTAAAGAACTCCTCCAATTTACTGGAATAGCTATAATAATAGGTACTTGTTGTTCCATAACTCTTAAGCTACATTCCGTTAGAATTTGATAATCGTGATCCCTAAATGAAGTTCCATCAATAATCTTTATATCTTGAACATCATTTCTGTCCCTTAACACTTCATTTATAATTTTTAATTCCATAAAGTTATACTCCTGATGCACTCGAAGACGGTATACAATTCACCTGCTTTTTTGAAGCATCTTTCTTCTCAGGAATTTTAAAATCATCTCCAAAAATTTTATTCAATAACTTACACTGTTCCACTTCATCCGCTTCCTCTTTTACGGCTTCTAAATCTTTTACCAGCTTATCAATTTTATCTTTAAAGTCTGTCATATATATGTCTGACATTTTCTTAAAAACATCTGTATTTGCTTCAAAATTTAATGTACATGGCAATGCGTAGTAAATACGATATAAAATCCTGCCATTCTCAGAATACCCAACACACGTAAACAGACTTTGAATTTCCTTTGCAAATCCAATAAGTGCTTCTAAATCATTGTAATAATACTTTTCCTCTATTGGATCATACTTCTTTGACACCTCAAATTTATCCGCTGCAATTAAAGTAATGCCAATACTCGGTGGCTCAGCATTTCCAGAACTGCTAAATTTCAAATTCTTCCATCGCTTCATATAACGAATAATTCGTCTATACTGATTCCGATCTTCCTTTTCATCCTCATATTTAGCATTAATATAGTCAACCAAGCCCTTAGGATCTGATTTTTCCCAACATATTTCTTCCGGTTTACTATCCTTCCCTCTTGCTAAATACAATTGACTATCCGAATCATTTTTATCTTCATAGGTATAAACAACCAAATCTACATGATATGCTATTTCGCCATCTTTTTTATATGTAACAGTTACGCAAGGTTTTTTTACCTTTGCTCCATATTCAGTATGATTCTTTAAGATATCACATATTTTATTCTTTAATTCTGTTGGTTTTTCATATTCATCCTTATTGGCTTTAAACCGAAGACCAACGTCTATATCATATTCTTTATCTAATGGCTCAACGCCTGTATACATACTGTAACTACCCTGATTTAACTCTGTGAAAGACGGTAACTGCCCACTATCACGAAGTTTTTTTAACAAAATATCTCTTTTACTCGCAAGTTCTGATTTTTCCTCATAGTCCATTTTAATCTTATTATTAAAATTCTTAAAATACTTTTGTAAACTCATATAACGTGTCCTCCATATAGATATATTTTCCCGTTCGTTTGGCACTCATCCAGTTTGAGTGCTAATAATATCAGTCTAACACGTTCATATGTTCTGGTCAACACAAAAATTCCACTTTATCCCCACAACCACCAGCAGGCGCGTTCTTTACGCCCCTGCCAGTCGCTGATTGTTTTCTTCTTCATTAAAAATTCTTGATCAGATTCAAGTCTCTTTTATTCAATGCTTTTCGCATTGCTTCATTTTCTTTCTGTAATGTCTCGTTCTCTCTTTTTAATTTTGCCACCTGCTGTTCTAATTGCAGGATACGGTTGTCCATTGCCATATCTAAAATCTTTCTTCTCTTATCTACCATGCCAGCCTGCAGCTGCAAGGCACGATCTACTGCCTTTCGCACTTCCGGGTTCTTATAAAAAAATCCTCTGGACAGTCCGGTCTTTTGCATCAGTTTGGGAACGGTCACTTTATCCTCTTCTTCAATCATCTCCTGAATTGCCAATTTTGCCCGCTGGATTTTTTCCACACTCTGCTTATGATTGACCTCCAGCATCTTATCATATTTGCTCATACTCTTTCCCCCATCCTGCCAGGTTCGCCCGGATCATCCGGCTCATCTCTGCTCTGATTTCTCTTGTTTCATCTGCGATGATCTGAAGACTCATCTTTCGATAAAATTTCACATTCTTTACCGATGTATGCCCCAGTAGTTTTGCGATAGTCCAATCATCCAGATGCATCTCTGTCAAGCGGATTCCATACACATGGCGGAACATATGCGTTCCAAAGCCGAATAATTCGCCGTTATCATCCCGCAGGTCTTTTTTCTGAATAATGTCCATCACTCTATTTTGAACGGTATTGTACTGCAAAGGTTTCCGGGTATTTTTCTCATCTACAAAAATGTAAATCGTATCTCCATACATTTTCTCAGTGTACTCAATTGCTTTTTCGATCAGCAGTTCCAATTCTGCACTGATGGGTTTCACAAATGTGTTTGTTTTCATCTGTCTGATCTGAATCATGGGATGCCCATTCTGGCGATACAAGCAGTCCCTCTGAAGAGTTAACGTATCGGAGATTCTTGTCCCTAACATTTGGTGAATGACCATGAGTCGCTCAATCTGTTCATCCAGTTCTGCAAGCACTGCATTAAAACGAATAAGCTCACTGTCTGAATAAGATTTCAATTTAGGCTGTACCTGTTTTGGAAAATCACTGGTCAGGAATAAACTTTCCAGATGTGGATATCCATATAACTTCCCGATGGTTTCCAATATCCCTCGGAGTCTTGTCAGATCCATGCGGTAATTGTTCACGCCCTCTGCTTCTGTTGCAAGGTATGTCAGATATTCTTCCAACAGTTCCCGATCCAATTCTTCTGCGGAATGAATGTCGGGATATTTTTCTTTCAAATATTTGGATAACCTCCGGATGGCTGTCATTTCTTTGCTGATCGTTGCAATCGCTTCATGATGTAAATGCTCATAAACTGCTTTTTTCGTTTCTTCTCGCAAATCCGTTTGAATAATCGTTGTGAAATTCAAAGTCTGATAATTTTTAATCGGATTCTTTTTATAGGCAATGTCCAAATTCTCTAATTTCCAGATATCTTTCTCAATCTCATCCCGTTCCTCTTCCTCTTCTGTAAATTGATATACCTTACGCACATACGTGATGAGGCTCGATGGCAATGTCTTTTCTTTCCCATATACGCTGACTCCCGGTACTGTCAGTTTCTGTCCATGTTCCAGAAGCTAGCTCCGGATTTTTAACAGCCATTGCTCCCATTCAAGTTCCTGTAAACTCTCTACCCGGATATGCTTATCCTTCAACACCATGCAAAATCTCTGATAGGTCGCTCGTTCTTGTATCATCGTTGTCAAAGCACATTGTTGACTTCGTTCCTCAATAAATGAACAGAATTCTTTTTGAAGTCCTTTTGTTGGAAGCAGTCCTAAATCAAAACAATGAGATTCCTTTACATTCTTTTTCTGTTTCTCTTCTGCTCTTGCATAGCAGTTCAAATCTGTTAGATATAATTTTTCATCCATGGAACTCTCCTTTCATCAGTTCCGCCGCAAAGCTGTGGGTTTCTTCCTGGAAGTATGCTTCACTGGCTTTTTCCAGTTTCTTTGGCATATAGTCCACATACTGTCTGGTCATTTCTTCATATTCATGCCCCAGATAATCCCGCACTGCCTGGAGGGAAATTCCGCTATCATAATACAGCGTAGCCAAGTTATGACGGTAATCATGGGATTTAAAAAGATATTCCCCATCTGCGATCTGATATTTCTCACAGTATTTCAGCATCTGATACCGGAAGGTTCCATACCGGAAAGCGCCTCCTGTCTGATTCTGAAACAGATATTCTTCCGGTCCAATCTGATATTTCTTTTTATACACCTGTACCAGTTTGTACAATGCTTCCGGAATGGGAATCCGCTTATATGTTTTCATTTTTACCTGATAGACCTTCAGCCAGTAATCTCCATCTTTTTCTTCATAACCATCACCTGTCAGGGTACACACTTCGCTTCCTCGGATTCCGGTACACCATAGATGAAGGAACATCAATCGGAGATGTTCTGGGAATTCTGCCAGCTTAGACAAAATTTCCGTATATACTCCTTCTGGTACGCTGCGGTCATTGTGGACACGCACTTCTTTCTGAAGATAATATTCATGCCGGAAGGGGATATTTTTCAAGTACCCCTTGACTACGAGAAAATTGTAAAACTGCAGGATCATAAAAATCCGCCCATTGGCTGTTGCTTCACGTGTATTCTGATTACGGATGCCCTCCAGATATTTCTGGATCTTCTCTGCTTCCATTTCATAGATCGGCTTTTTTTCTCCATTAAAATGTACCAGAAATGTACGAAGTTCCAGTAGCTTGATTCGGATGGTGCTGATGCATAAATCTGTGATTCCAAACAGATACCGCAGATATTTTTGCAAAATCTTTTGGTTCTCCAAATTTGTCACTTCTTTAAAGGACACCAGTTCTATGGGTTTGCTGGGGTTCATCCGTTCTTTAGAAAAATGAAAGCGTTCCAAAAACCACACGTTTGCCTGCCAATGAATTTCTGATGCCTGTATAAACAATATCTTTCTGCTCGTTCGCAGGATGCCAAATACAGCACGTTTCTTTCTCCCTTTAAACTCTTCCGCAAGTTCCTGTTCAAACTGCTGTTCTTTATCCAGTGTCATGGTTTCAATATCAGCCACTTGATGTTTCACACAAAATTGATAAAACCTTCGCAGTGCCAGCAGCTTCTCTTTTCGCATCTCTCCTTCGTAGGTATGTATCACCACTTTCAATACCGTAAAAATCTGCATTTTCAAATTTCTCGGACACCCCAGTGTAAAATCCCACAACAGTTCCTTTCCGTCTTTGCTTGCCAGAAAAGATTCCGCTATCTCAATCTCCGGATAATGGGTAAGGCACATCCACTGATCACGATACTCTGTAGTATATTTCCTCTGTCCTGCCAGCGTTTTTAGTTCTTCCTTCATCCGATGGAGGAAAATTCTGTCGAATCCCCGAAGGCAAGTAATCGGTACATGAACGATTTCATTTCTTTCCAAATACCCTTCATACCGGACTCTTAGGGCTGCATTCATCTCCGAAATATCAGTAATTCCCGCTTCTATCAGGAACTTCTTTACCCGGTTTCGTATTGTTCCATTTACCTCTGTACAGGCATCCACCTGTTCACTGATTCTTTGTTCCAGTGCTTCCCGCTTTTCCTGCTCTTCATATACATATAATTGATAAGCGGGCATGTCCTTCACCTCCTACAGGAGTTTCTCCACATCATAAAGTACGGAATGTTTTGCATAATATTGGTCACTGGCTTCCATAAGCTGGTCATCTACAATGTTCAGATATTTGATGGTCGTGTCGGTGTGTTTATGTCCATACGCCTCACTGATCATTTCCAGCGGCCATCCGGCATCCCGTCTCATATTCCCGAAATATCTCCGCAGCATATGGGGTGTCGTATGGATACCCGTTTTTTTCTCCATACGTTCCAACATTCGGTAGACCGCATCCACCTGCAATGCTTTCCCTTTCGTCTCCCCTTCGATGTTTACAAACAACATCTGCTGATGCTGCAGAAGTTCCCGGTATTTTGACAGATAAAACAGTAAAAACTGAAAGGTGGCATCACTGATCTTAGCTTTTCTGTAGGCGGCATTCTTTGCCCTTGCCCTGTTCTCATTGTCATCCCGGAAAAATACCCGGATAGTATGTCGCTCATAATCAATATCCCTGGTATAATCCACACCCAGCATCTCACCGATCCGGTATCCTGTCTCTGCCAGCAGCATGATAAGAAGCTGATCCCTGCAATTGGTACACTGCTTCAAAAGTTCTAAAATCTCATTATGCTCTGCTGGACGGACATTTCGTTCTTCCTCTTTCAGATATCCATTGAATGACCGGAACCGCAGTTTTCTTTTCACGCCGATAGAATCATGGGTGGTAAAGCTGTCATAATATAACACTTTCAGTCTTTCCATATCTGCTTCCAGTTCTAAAAAACAGAAAAACCTGAACACGTCTTTTAAATACGCATTACAGGTTTTATTACTTGGCAGTTTCTCTTTCTTGTCATTCAAATGATTTCCAACTTTCAGCCAGTGGAGAAATCCCACATAATGTTCATATTGTTCCTGGAATTCCTGTTCCGCCACTTGGGACAGTTCCAATTCTGTTTCATTCAGATATTCCAAGTAAAACCGAATGGATTTTGCCCTTCGGCCAACAGTATTCGGGGAACGGTTTGCTCTGATCAAATGCGTCAGATATTTTGACGGAAGCAGCACCATCTGCCAGCTCTGGTGATCCCGGATCAAGAAATATTCCTTTTTCCCTTCCCAGATATGTTCCACTGCATATCGTGCCATTTTGCTCACCGTCCTTTCCTCTAACGCTATACACAGTATATCCACTTCATGCCAAAATAGCTATTCATCAATACCAACAATCCCTCCAAAACCACCTCAAAAACTGTACTAAACTTTTCCTGTAAAAATGTCCAAAAATGAAGCACAAGCAACAAGGCTGGAAAGGGGATTTTTCCTGTTACAAATAATATTCCACACCTTTCCGGCTGCGGATAAAATCCTGCACCTCTCTCAATTCTTCAGCCATCTGACAAGGTGGAAGGGCACACATCACATCTTCATGATACTTTCCGCCTTTTACAGCCCGAAAATCTAAAATAGAAACCACACAGGTATCTGTTTCTGTACGGATGGCACGTCCAAACCCTTGCCGCAGTTTCTTCTGCATATCCGGCACAATGATCGCCCGGATATAATCTTCCAATGATTCATAGGTTTCTTTCTCCGCCTCGCTGATAGGATCTGGCACTGCAAAAGGCAACTTCACGATAATCAGCGAAGATACCATATCCCCCGGAAAGTCCACCCCTTCCCAACAGGAGCCGGCTGCAAACAGCACCGCATTCTCCATCGTCTTAAACCGCAGGATCTCTTCCTGAGAATGTCTCCATACTTCTACCATCGGAAAGGGAATCCCATCCCTTAATATCTGGTACACGCTTCCCATCAATGTATAGGAAGTGAACAAGACCAGCGTATGCCCGTAAGTAGAACAGATCAGGGAATGGATCTGTCCTGCCACCATTTCAACTTCTTCCCTGCTTCCCCTTTTACACTTCTGCAAAGTTTTTGGAAGATATAACAGACAGTTTTCTTCATACGCAAACGAGGATTCTGCCACATAAGACTGTACACCTGTACGTCCTTCCAGTCCAGTCATCTGTAAAGTACGTGCAAATCCTTTTCCTGCTTTCAAAGTTCCACTAGTTAAGATAGCAGACAGTGCCTGTTCCCGATCCCATAGCATTTCCCGCAAAAGCTGCGGAATCTCCCGGCTGGCCGCGCATAAGACCGGAATCTTTTCTTTATCCATACGCAGATGGAGTACATACTTAGAATTTTTCTGTAAAAAACACTCTAGTACTTCTTTTGCCTCCTGAAGTCTGTTTAACACCCACTTTGGTACTACTCCCTTTAGCTGTTCCATCATTCTTTCAATCATCTGGATTCCCTCCCATAAACAAAATTCGCATTCTCCGGTCAACTGAAAATTTTCCTTTATGCCATGGGAAAATATGTGACTTTCCCCGATAATCGTAAAAATACTATACATCCCGGCTTTTAAAGTTCTGGCTTCCACATTTTGATGTTCCCGTTCCAGATAGTAAGCGATCTCCCGGATATCATCCATACATAAATTCTTCCCAAACATCTGCCTGGCCGCCTCCGGAAGTTTATGTGCTTCATCCACTACCAAAGCCCGGTAATCCGCCAGCAATGGTTTATACTCTTCCCTTCGGTGGAATGCATCTGCCAGTAAATAATTGTGATTACAAATCTGAAGGAACACATCCTGCTTTTTGGATTCTTCCAAGTATCGCTGATAGCGGCACGTCTGCCTGCCCGGACATTCCCTTGGACAGAACTTCGGCACACACACCAGCCTTCTGTCAAACCCACTCAAATCCTTTACGGTATCCATATCATAATGTTTCCGCAAAGATAGTAGTGCTTCTTTTTGGGCAGCATTCTTCTGTTTATGGCGGATTGCCTCGATCCGTTGTTCCAGCCTGTTGTCACAGAC
>ENA-OXEV01000323-OXEV01000323.1-human-gut-metagenome-genome-assembly--contig:-NODE-323-length-21730-cov-7.99253_pt1 | contig 21730 bp, 16 predicted proteins | sample MGYA00249833_ERZ652260 | MGnify/ENA primary metagenome ERZ652260 (study PRJEB26925, sample SAMN05826808) | human gut metagenome | biome: ENVO:2100002; feature: ENVO:00000062; material: ENVO:00002003...
GCTCTACCACTGAGCTATCGGGGCATGCTGCGTTATGGCAATCTGAATATCATGGCATGGCTTTGCGTATCGCGCAAGTCCGACTCGCCTTTGCGATTCTCGCGCGCAAGTATGTGAGGCGAAGCGTAACTCATCGTTGTGCGCCGTTTCGAGGTGACGGCACAGACTCCTTGTTGTCTCGATTGATGTCGGCGATGACGGAGCGGAGTTCGGTAAGAAATGCGTCGGCTGCCGGAGTTGGCGGCTGGCTCTTCTTCCAAGCGATGGCCAGATGGGTTTGCATGGGCGGGTCGAGCGGCTGGAACACAAGCCCCGACTCCCACGACGTATCCACGAGACCTTGCGTGCAGATCGCACAACCGTAGCCTTCCTGCACGAAGCAGCTGGCGTTATACAACAGGTTCATCGTGCCGACAATATTGAGTTCTTTGTTGCCTGATTTGTACCAGCCGGAAAGATCACGGCGATTGAGCACGCCTTGGGGGACGATGACCGGCACATCCGCGAGATCCTTGGGATGAATGGATTCGCGCGTGGCGAGCGGGTGGTCGTACCTCATGAGCAGGCCCATCGGATCTCCTGTTGGCAGTGGCAGGAAATCATAACGGCTCATGTCGGTGGGTTGCACAAGCACACCGAAGTCGGCCAGGCCATTGTCAAGCCGTTCAATGATATTCTGCCCATAGTCGTCGTGCAGCCGCACGCGGACTTGCGGATGCTTGTGCCGCAGTCGTGTCATGGCTCGTGCCACGATGCGCATCGCTGCGCTTTGTGCCGCCGCGATATGTACATCGCCGGCGATGTCTTCGTCGGCGGTCATCTCTTTTTGCGTGCGATCGGCGAGCTCGACGATCTCCTGCGCTCGGCGGTACATCAAGCGGCCCTTCTCAGTAAGTTCGAGCGAGCGGGACCGGTTGCCGCGAACGAACAATGTTGCGCCGACCTCGTCTTCCAAATCTTTGATTTGCCGGGAGAGCGCTGGCTGACTGATGCGCAGCGCATCTGCCGCAGCGCTCACGCCTTCCTCCTCGACCACGGCAATGAAGTTACGTAGGATTCGTAGTTTCATGTGTGCCTCCCCGCTTATTTTATATCCGATTATTGCATGTATTCATGTTCTACTTTTGCATTTGTAATACTGTTTGGCTGACTTTACTGTTGAGGCAACAGATGCGGGCGCGACGGTGAATGAAGAATCACAGGGTAGCTTTGAGTAGCTTTCGCCCGCTGCTATCCAATGATTTCAGCGAAAGAACAACGATAATGCTCAGCAATAACGCGGTAGTGGTGTACTTCTCTCGTACTGGAGAGAATTACTCAGTCGGTGAGATCGAAGTCGGTAATACAGCCAAAGTCGCGCAGGTGATTGCCTCGCGAATTGGGGCGCCGACCGTCGAGATTGTGCCAGTCGAACCCTATCCGAATGTGTATGACGAAGCCGTGGCGCAGGCTACGCAAGAGCGTTCTGCGGGAGCTCGGCCGGCGTTCACGCTGGTCGCCGGCGATGGGGCGGATAATCCTGCGGCGATGCTTGACTCGGCTGAGACTATTTACCTCGGCTACCCAATTTGGTGGTCGGATATGCCGATGCCCGTTTACACATTCCTGGAAAGCCGCGATTGGAGCGGTAAAACCATTGCTCCATTCTGCACGCATGAGGGCAGTGGTCTGGCCGATACCGTGGCGTCGATTCGTCGGGTTGTAGTCGGCGCAACTGTTCTCGATGGCATGGAATTGCGCGGTGCCGTCGCGCAGAACGATGTTGATGCCACCGTGCGAGCCGTCGATGGATGGCTCGGATAGCGATGGCGAGGTTTGTTGTCAATCCGGTGACGCATTCAAGCGTCATTGCGGTCTCAGTAGTGGGACGCAACTGCAATGCGGCTTGATTTGCATTTGCGTCCCACGTTGTTGCGTCCCGCAAGCACAAAATCGACCTTTTTGCAGTTGCGGGACAGTGTGGATTGTTGGAATTCCGCCATTCTTGTGATGAGGTGCTGGGAGGGCTGTGGGACGCAACTGCAAATTGAGCCATATCGCAGTTGCGTCCCACTCTTATGCGGGGTTCTCGATTGCGCTTAACCGCATTGAGCGGCGTATCAAGCGGCGAGCTTGGCCTTGTAGTCTTCGCCCCAGTTCCATAGAGCGTCGATGACGGTTTTGAGGCTATGGCCAGTGTCGGTCAGAGAGTATTCGACGCGCGGCGGCACTTCGGGGTAAACCTCGCGATGCACAAGTCCGTCGGCTTCCATCTGTCGCAGGTTCGAGGTGAGCACCTTCTGCGAGATGTGCCCGATTGAGCGACGTAGTTCACTGAAGCGCTTGGTACCGGTCAGCAGGTCGCGCACGATGAGAATTTTCCATTTGTCGGAAATCAGTGTGAGCGTCGTCTCCACGGGACACGCCGGGAGCGTGTTGACATCGATCATAGCATCACCTCGTGTAATCGTTGGAATCATGCAATAGTTCCTTTTAGGTGACTATAGCACTTTAAAGTACCTTCTTCCCAAAAAGTAAGTACTCCAATATCGTACTGTTTCAACGGCGGAAGCACCAGGTTCCGCCGTTGAAATCAATTAGGCACAGCGTGTAACAAGCGCAATGGATTACTACATAGGAGCCCATCATGACCCAGAACATCGCAGTTATCGCAGCCAACGGCAAGTCCGGCCAGCTCATTGTCAGGGAGGCCGTTGATCGCGGACTTGACGTGACCGCTGTTGTGCGCGGGGAGAACAAAACCGTCGCCCAGCACGCCATCATCAAGGATCTGTTCGACCTGACCGCAGCAGATCTCGCCGGATTCGATGTGGTCGTCGACGCATTCGGCGCATGGACGCCGGAAACCTTCCCGCAGCACTCCACGTCGTTGAAGCATCTCGCGGACGTCCTCTCCAGTGCTGACGCGCGACTGATCGTGGTTGGAGGTGCCGGTAGCCTGTACGTCAACCCGGAGCATACCGTGCAGCTGAGCCAAACCGATGGCTTCCCGGAGGCGTTCCTCCCGCTCGCCACCGCGATGGGGGATTCTCTCGCCGAGCTGCGCGAACGTAGCGACGTGCGTTGGACCTATGTCTCTCCGGCCGCCGACTTCCAGGCCGACGGGCCGCGCACCGGCAAGTATGTGCTGGCCGGTGAGGAGTTCACCGCGAACGAGGCCGGTGAAAGCGCCATTAGCTACGCCGATTATGCGATTGCGATCGTGGACGAAGCGACGGCGGCACCGGAGAATGCGCACGTCAACGAGCGTATTTCCGTGCGTTGGTAAGCGCGTATATGCGGGAAGATATGTGGAAAGCGCTCGCCGAATAAGCAGCACCCCGAAATCAAAACGATTTCGGGGTGCTTGTGCGTGTGGGCAAGATCCCAACCTTCATGGCGACTCAGGCCTGCTGCCGCTTGGGTTTTCGGACTATCGCGCGCTCGCCGTGTCGTCTCGGTTGCCGCGTCCGCGGCGTGTCGTGATGGGGCTTCGCGTCATTCATGGGATAGCTGCGGTGGGGTGGGGATTCGCCATGTGCCGCGCCGGTCCGAGCCGGTGCGTTCGATCAGTTTGGCTTCCTGCATCGCCCGGAACGTGCGCCATACGGTGGTGTAGGACACGTCCAGCGCGACCGCCGCCTGACGGTACGTGATCGCCGGATACGGGGAACCGGAACGCTAAAGGAACCAGAGGGGAAAACAAGAGGGTACAAAAAAGCCGGAAGCCCTAGAAAAAATAAGGGTTCCGGCGAGGGCGGAGGATACGAGATTCGAACTCGTGAGGCTGTTACACCAACACGCTTTCCAAGCGTGCGCCATAGACCACTAGGCGAATCCTCCATGCACTGCAGTGCTTGCTAGAAGCAAGCTCCGTAGGCAACTCGAATAAGCTACCACAGCTTTCGGATAAATGCACATTCAGTGCCGGCTGCGGCGTGTCGCTTTGTGGACAAGGATCACCAATGAGTGCCTGCGCTGATGTGCAGGTCGTTCGTACGGCGTGTGCAACAGGTGATCTCACCGGGGGATGAACCAGTGCAAATCAAGGCGACTCAAGGCAAGTCAGAGCAAACCCGAGGCAAACCAGAATGAACATGCGCATGCCATCGCGTGAATTATTGCCAGCCTCTTGCCGTGATGCAACATAGTGGTTTTAGGCTATGAACCTTGGTGAAACAGTTGGTCATGCAATATGAGGGATGGGGAGTGGCCAGTCGCGGGGAGTTCATAATTCGGGAAGTCTCCCAGCTGTGAGCGGGATAATATCGAATATTGAGACAATCTGCGGTAATAATTGATCGAAAAACAGTGCCTAATACCTCTTAAATCCTAAAAAATCAAGACTGTTCCTCAAAAAAGTTTTTCTTTATATTGAGTAGTTGGTTTTTGATTACTTAGCCGCGCAGAGAGAGGGATAGGCATGGTTCGTCGCGCCCAGGCTGCTCTTCGGTCCGTTGAACACACCAGCGTGAGGCAGCTGCGAGTCCTGGCTGCGATTGTATTTCTGTTCGCCATGGTCATCGCCACTGTGGCTCCTGCAGTCACGGCTCCGATGGCCTTCGCCGACAGCAGCACCAGCTCGTCCAGCGTTGACTACGCCACCTGGGCCGAAGTCTCCAAGGCGATGGACAAGCAGCTGAACAGCGGTCTTAAGACGTACAAGGATGGCAACACCGCTGGCGCCACCTCCGATTTCATGGGCGCGTACAACAAGATTTACGTGGCCTCCAACTTCACCGCGGTCGTGCACGACACCATTGGCGCGGACAAGCAGCTCGCCCAACAGCAGGCGTTCCAAAGCGTTCAGAATCTTTCCTACACGCCTGGCAACGACGATCAACTGACTCAGCAGATTGATGCGTTGACCGCCGATCTTGACGCCACGGCCCAGCAGCTCGACACCAACGCCGATCTCGCCAAGCCGAAGGCGTACGCCGAAGCGCTGCAGGCGCAGCTGGCCAAAGAGCGCAAGGAGCTCGACGCCAAGAAAAAGAAGAACCCAGGCAAGGGCAATCGTTCATGGACCGACGTGGCCAACGAAATGACCCCGATTCTCGACAATGCATACAAAGCTTACGAAAAGGGTGATGGTGCCAAGGGCGCCACGCTCGTGAACAACGCGTACTACCAGTATTACGAGAAGCTCGGCTTCGAAAAGAACGTGATGAACGCCATCAGCGGCAACCGCGTCTCGCAGGTGGAATACCAGTTCAAGATGTGCCGCAAGTCCATGAACGCCGGCGCATCCCTGAAAGACACCAAGAAGCTGATCGACGACCTCAAGGCCATGCTGATCAAGGACGCCGGCATTCTTGACGGTGGTGCCGCCGATAAGGAAGACGGTTTCACCAAGCTGGTCACCAGCTCCTCCGGCCAGGCGTTCCTCGTGCTTATCCGTGAGGGTCTTGAAGCTCTGCTGGTGGTTGCAGCCATCGTCGCCTACTTGGTCAAGTCCGATAACAAGCGCTTCGTCAAGTGGATTTACTTGGGTGTGCTCGTCGGTCTGCTCGGCGCCGGCTTGGTGGCTGTGATCTTCGTGTTCGCCTTCGGCGGCTCCGGCCCGATTCAGGAGATCATGGAAGGCACCTGCGCACTGATCGCCATGGGCATGCTGCTGTGGACGAGTAACTGGATGCTGAACAAGTCCAGCGTGGAAGCGTGGAACCGTTACATTCGCAAGAAGACCGAGGCTGCTGTGGCTGATGCCGAAGCCGCCGCAAGTGCCGACAACGTGACGTTGAAAACCGTGGTCTCGCTGGCTATGCTGAGCTTCCTCGCCGTGTTCCGTGAAGGCGCTGAAACCGTGATCTTCTACGAGTCCATCTACACGATGAGCCGCGATACTCGCGGTATGTGGATCGGTGGTCTGACCGCCGCGGTGGTGCTTGTCGGCATCTTCCTGCTCTTCCGCTTCACCTCCGTGAAGATTCCGATTGGTCCGTTCTTCCTGGTCACTTCGATTCTGATGTCTGTGCTGGTGGTGGTGTTCGCCGGCGGCGGCGTCCACTCGCTGATCGAGGGCGACTTGCTGCCCGCCTTCTACCTGAACGGTGTGCCGACGAACGATTGGCTTGGCCTCTACCCGTACGTCGAATGCCTAGTGGCGCAGGCCATCGCAGCCGTTGCGGTTATCGCGCTGTTCGTGGTCGGCTTCATCAAGCAGCGCAAGCTGAAGGCGCAGGCTACTGCCGAGGTCCCGGCCGTGAAGGCGTAGCCCGTCTAGCTCGTCCGTTTCCTCCCATAACTGCAGACAACTGACAGACTTGCGGCACGGCCTCGGATCGATGCCAATTCCTCCAGCCCACGCCGCACTTATCTCATAACTGAATAATTGCAATTATCTAAGCGTGAATCCTAATTCACCAGAGATAGAGAAAAGGAATAACAATGATGAAGAACAAGAAACTGGCCGCTCTGCTCGGCCTGCTGCTCGCCGGTTCCATGACCGTGTCCATGGCTGCCTGCGGTTCCACCAACTCCGCATCCGACACTAAGGCTGACTCCTCCTCCCAGTCTTCCGACTCCTCTTCCTCCGATTCTTCCTCCGATTCCGGCGCCGGTTTCGAAGAGGTTCCGGTTGGCCCGTCCGGTACTGCTGAAGAGCAGGATCAGGACGCCGGCCCGCTGACCGTGGGCGCTGTGTACTTCCAGCCGATCGATATGGAGCCGTCTTCCATGGGCCTGAAGGCTGCTGACGCTTCCTTCCACCTCGAGGCCGACATCCATGCCAACCAGAAGGGCACCGAGCTCGGCTACGGCAAGGGCGACTTCGTGCCGGATCTGACCGTGAACTACACCATCATCGATAAGTCCACCGGCAAGGAAGTCGAGGGCGGCACCGCCACCTCCGGTACCTTCATGCAGATGAACGCTTCCGATGGCCCGCACTACGGCGCCAACGTCAAGCTCGACAAGGCTGGCACCTACCAGCTGAAGCTCTCCATCGAATCCCCGGCCTCCAAGGGTTGGATGCTGCACGTTGACCCGGAGACCGGCGTCAAGGGCCACTTCTGGACCGAGCCGATCGAGGTCACCTTCGACAACTGGGATTACACTCCTCGCCAGTGGTGATTGACTAAGCAGAAAGCCCCCTCGTCAGAGGGGGCTTTACGCCGCTTTAGGGAGATAATTCTTAGGACGGTCTAAAACTCCCCTCAGTCCGCTTCGCGGACAGCTCCCCTCAGAGAGGGGAGCCTAAGGTGAACAGAGAAAGGACGCGAATGCTTGAACAATTCGTGGCAGTGATGCCGGGCACTTTGGCCCCCGCATTGCTGGTGATGAGCCTGAGCGTGATGCTCACGGTCGGCGAGGGGCGAGATAAGCCGATAAGCTCGCATTGGCGTCTCATCGGCCTGATCGTCGGTCTGATCGCCGCCATCGTATTCGCCGGCCTGCGCGCCTCGGCCGTGATCAATCAGCGCACGTTCGTCAACTACCCGGTGTTGTGGTGCGCGATCATTGCCGACATCCTGACCATCGTCGTGGTGGTGTTCGCACGCCGCATCACCACCAATTGGCAGCAGCACAAGGTGTTCATGCACATCGCTAACGCCGTGGCCGCCATCGACATCGCACTCACCCTGTTCTACGCGCTGCCGGACGTGATTCTGCAGCTCACCATCTGGGTGGAACCAGGGGAGACCGCATTCACTTCGGCCATGCTGCTGCGCGCTCTTGGTTTCCTGCTTGGCGTGGCCATGTCCATTATTGTGGCCGCCATCTTCCGCACGATGCGCACCACTGCCGTGCGCTGGGCGTTCACCGTGGCCGTCGCGGCCATGATGGTGATTCTGCTGATTCAACACTTCACTGGTCTTGCCCAGATTCTGCAGGCGCGAGGCTTCCCGATGAACCATACGATGTTCGTGGCGCTGGCTTGGTCCATCAACCAGAACTCCACGATGATTATGGCGCAGGCGCTGGTGTTCCTGATTCCCGCCGTGGCCTCCATCGTGGCCGGTTTCCGTATGAAAACCCATGATGTGCCGGGAGCCAACGAGGCCACGTTGCGCCGGCATAAGGTATTCCGCCGCCACGCCATCGCCGCTGCCGTGTGGAGCCTTATCGCAGCCATCGGCGTCACAGCAACCCTGACCGTGGGCGTTGCCGCGACCCATCAGACCATCACCCTTTCGCCGCCGGAAGCCTACTCGCTCAAGGACGGCGTGGCCACCATCCCCTTCAGCCAGGTCGAGGACGGCCACCTGCACCGCTTCGAATACAAGGCCAAGGACGGCACCGTCATGCGCTTCATCATCATCCGAAAGAACGGTGGCGCGTACGGCATCGGCCTGGACGCCTGCGAGAACTGCGGCGACGCTGGCTACTACGAGAAGGACGGCAAGATCATCTGCAAGAAGTGCGAGGTGGCCATCAACCTGGCGACCATCGGCTTCAAGGGTGGCTGCAACCCGATACCATTCCCGTACAAGACCGGCCACGGCAAGATCACCATTCAAACTACGGATCTGGACGCGCTGAGCGCCCACTTCCGGTGAGTCAGGCAGGAGACAAGAATCATGTTCTTTCTGCGCATGATTACTCGCTCGTTCACCCGACAGCTGCGCCGGCGCCTGCTTATCGCGCTGACCGTATGCCTGTCGGCGACCGTGTCCGTATCGATGCTGGGCGTCGTGTTCGACGTGGGCGACAAGCTCAACGCCGAGCTGTCCACCTACGGTTCGAACATCACCGTGCAGCCCAAGGCGGATGCGGTCGTTTCCGACCTGTACAACACCGAGTCGGGCGGCGCGACGTCCACCAGCGACCCGACCGCTTTTCTGAAGGAGTCGGACGCGGCCAAGATCAAGACGATCTTCTGGTCGTTCAACATCACCAACTTCGCGCCGCAGCTCAACATCCATGCCACGGTGAACGGTGCCAACGTGCCGGTCGTCGGCACGTGGTTCAACAAGGACCTCAAGATCTCCACCGGCGAGACCACCGTCGTGGGCGTGGAAGGCATGCGCTCGTGGTGGCAGCTGGACGGCAAGTGGCCCAAAGACGATTCCGACCAGGGCGTGATCGGCAAGACGCTGGCCTCCGAACTCGGCGTGACCACCGGCGACACCATCACCCTCAACAAAACCACCGCCTCAGGCAAGAAGAACGAGCAGAAAATCAAGCTCACCGGCGTCTACGATTCCGGCGACGAGGACAACGGCTCGCTCTACATCGCCTCCTCCACGGCCCAGGTGCTCGCCGACCTGCCCGATTCGGTCGACAAGATCGAGGTCAAGGCCCTGACCACGCCGGAGAACGACCTGGCCCGTAAGGCCGCCGCGAACCCGGCCGCGCTGAGCCAGGAGGAATGGGAGACCTGGTACTGCACCGCCTACCCGAGCTCGATCGCCTACCAGATCGAAGAGGTGATTCCGGGCGCGGTGGCCAAGCAGGTGCGTCAGGTCGCCGCGTTGCAGGGCAATGTGCTGCAGAAGACGCAGGCCGTGATGATTCTGATGACCGTGCTGAGCCTGATCGCCGCAGCCGTGGCCGTGGCCAACCTGATGGTCGCCTCGATCGGCGAACGGTCGGGCGAGCTGGCGTTGCTCAAGGCGCTTGGTGCCACCGATGCCGCGGTATCCCGCCTGATGCTGGCCGAAACGGCGGCAATCTCGCTGCTGGGCGCGATTGTGGGCGCGCTGCTCGGTTCCGGCGTGGCCCAGCTGATAGGCCGGGTGGTGTTCGGTTCCGGCATTACGATGCGGCCGATGGTGTTCGTGCTGGTGTTCGTGCTGCTGGCTGTCACCGTGCTGCTGGCGTCCGCCTCATCGATTCGTTCGATTCTGAATCTCAAGCCCGCGGAGGTGCTCCATGGTCGCTGAGTTTATCTACGTAGGTGTGGAAGGAGGGAACCGATGACCAACACCGGTATGTTCTTCAGAATGCTGTTCAGCGCCGTGTTCCGTCGGCGTTCGCGCGCGGTGATGGCTGTGGTGGCGTCGCTGGTCGGCGCAGCCACACTGTTCTGTCTGGCGATGATCTGCCTCGCTGTGCCGCAGCAGATGAACGAGGAGATGCGTGCGTACGGCGCGAACCTGATTGTCACGCCCACCGAATCGACCAATGCTGACGGCAAGGCCGGCATCGACAAGGCGATGGTGCAGCACACCACTGGAATGGTCAAGGCCAAGGGTTCCGCGAAATACGCCACCTACCGCTACGAGAACGTGCGCGTCAACGCCTCGCCGTACGTGATGGCCGGCGTGAATGCGGCGCAGGTCAAGAACCTCAACCATCACTGGGTGGTCGACGGCTCGTGGCCGACCGACGGCAAGGTGCTGGTCGGACGCGACATCGCCGACGCCATCGGCCTGAGAATCGGCTCCGCCATCACCATCGGCTACCGTGCATCCGATAACGCCAGCACCAACGGCACTTCGTCGAACTCCTCGATCGACCAGCAAACCAAAGACGGCCGTGTCTCCAGTGACATCATGGACACCTCCGGTACCGAATTCCGCGTGGCCGGCATCGTGGACACCGGCGGCAGCGAAGACTCGATCATCTACGCCACCAACGCCGACGTCAACAAGCTCACCGGCATCACGCGCGGCGTGGACGTCATCGAGTATTCGGCCGGCGCCAGCGACCTCGCAGGCCTGGTGTCCAGCATCAACGACATGACCTCCATGCACGTCAAGGCACAGCAGGTCACCAAGATCACCGCCTCCGACACCCGCATCATCACCATGCTGCAGACGCTGTTCTGGATCGTCTCGCTGGTGGTGCTGGTGCTGACGCTCGTCGGCGTCGGCACCACAATCAGCTCGATCGTCTCGCAGCGACGCAACGAGATTGGCCTGCGCAAGGCCCTCGGTGCTAGCTCGCGTGCCATCGGCACCGAGTTCTACATCGAATCGTCGCTCTACGGCCTGATTGGCGGCCTCATCGGCACCGCAATCGGCTACGGACTCGCCAGTTGGCTGTGCGTGGCGGTGTTCGAACGCTCCATCGTATTCAACTGGTGGCTGGCCCTGATTTCCGTGCTGTTCAGCGCGCTGGTCGCCATCGTCGCCTCCATCCCGCCCGTCCACCGCGCCACCCGCATCGACCCCGCCGTCGTGCTTCGCGAAGAATAAAGAAAGAGAAACGTCATGCTACTTGAACTCGACCACATCTCGAAGATCTACGGCGACCTGCGTGCCGTGGACGACCTCAATCTGACCGTGCCGGAAGGCGAATGGCTCGCCATCGTCGGCTCCTCCGGCTCAGGCAAGACCACGCTGATGAACATGATTGGCTGCATGGACACGCCCTCCAAGGGCTCCGTGAAGCTGGAAGGCCGCAAGCTGGAGGACCTGAACGCCACGCAGCTGGCCGACGTGCGCAAGAACCTCATCGGACTGGTGTTCCAGAAGTTCTATCTGGTGCCGCACCTGACCGCCGTGGAAAACGTGATGGTGGCCCAGTACTACCATTCGGTGGTCGATGAGAAGCAGGCCATGGAGGCGCTGGAAAAGGTCGGCCTGAAGGACCGCGCCCACCACCTGCCCGGCCAGCTCTCCGGCGGCGAGCAGCAGCGCGTGTGCGTGGCCCGCGCGCTGATCAACGACCCGAAGCTGATTCTGGCCGATGAGCCCACCGGCAACCTCGACGAGAAGAACGAGAAAATCGTGCTCGACCTGTTCCGCAAGCTGCACGAGCAGGGCACCACGATTATCGTGGTCACCCACGATGCGCTGGTCGCCAGCTGCGCGCAGCGCGAGATCATGCTCAACCATGGCGTGCTCGTCGGTGAGAAGTGGAATGACGAGGATGCGCGCAAGGCCTACGAGGCGGCCGGCGGCAAGCCCGCCTCCACGGGTGCACAGGTCGAGGGCGCGCAGAACGGCGAGACCGCCATTGGTTTCACTGACCCCACCAAGGCCGCGAAAACCGGCGGCGAGGAGTAGGGCCGTCAGGGGCATCGAGCAGTATGTGAGGAATACATGGCAAGCTGATGGTCTCTCCCCCAGTCAGCTTCGCTGACAGCCCCCCTCGTCAGAGGGGGGCTTAAGGAGCGTGAATATGACCGAAAAGAGTACGTTGAAGAAATCCGCGACATTGGCGGCGGCCGGACTGGTCGTGGCTGGCGCGCTGCTGGCCGGATGCGGCGAATCCAAGGCCGCGCCGATGGACGATGCGTACGCCGGCAACTCGGGCGAGACCGAGAAGTCGCAGGAAGAGCAGTCGCAATCCCAGTCGAACGGCTCCGATTCCAGCTCGTCGCACAACGACCCGTCCACCACCACGTCCGACAAGAAGGACACCGGCAACTACAAGGACGGCAACTACTCGATCAACGGCCAGTACGGCCCGGTAGGCGAGGATTCCATCGACGTCCATCTGACCATCAAGGACGGCAACGTCGAGACCGTCAATATCATTGGGCACCCGTTCACCACGATTTCCAAGAACCATCAGGACGACTTCGCCAAAGCCATTAACGGCGTGGTGGACGGCAAACCTCTGAAGGGTCTCAAAGTGGACAAGGTCGCCGGCGCCAGCTGGACCTCCGACGCCTTCAACAAAGCCCTCGAAGTCGCCCGCCAGGAGGCTTCGATTCAGGAGTAAGACCGCTACTTCAGCAATGCTGGCCACAGCAGATCGGCCATGCGCGAGGCCCAGGCGGTGTCGTCGTCCATTGCTTTGCCCTCGATGGCCTCATACGCCACCAAAGATCCGATAATCGTGGACAACAGCAACTTCTCGTCAACGTCCTCGCGAAACACGCCCTGCGCGACTCCCTGCTTGAGGAACGCCCCCACACGCTCCAGCCACGGGGTCACCACTTGGTCGACGATGTGCTGGAAGAACTCGGCCTCGCTGGACAATACAATGCCCACGCGCTTGACGTCGATGTCGTTGTCGCGCACCCAATCGACCAATCGCTGCAATAGTTGCGTGAAATGCTCACGCGTGGGGCTGGGCACTGGGTCGGAATCCGGGATGGCCAGATACATCGCGCTGATCTCGTGCAGCAGCTCGTCGGCATTATGATATCGGCGGTAAATCGTGGTTTTGGCCACACCGGAGCGCCGGGCCACCTCCTCGATGGTCACGCCGCTGATGCCGCGGTCCACCGCAATCTGCAGCGTGGCTCGCATGAGCTTGCGATCCGTCGCCTCGCGCGTGCGCTCACCGCGCGGTGTCGCCGTCGTGTCTGTCATCTCCGTCATCTCTTCTCTTCGAAATATGCTCCCGTACGCTCCCGCTGGCGAGAGCTGGCTGGCAAAGCCAGACTGAGGGTGGTAAGTCCATGCCGTTTGTAGGCAACTCCCGGATAATACCTACTAGCTCAGCACTTTAGTGCTCTCGACTTGGGCTACATACCACTGGTTGAACCGCACCAGTGGCTTCCTGAGCAACAGCCCAAGCAACAGTAGCGGCGGCACGAATGCCAGCAGCATTCCGGCGGCCCGCCAGTAATCCATGTCGTAGATGCCGGCGATGGCCGCACGCATCATCGTCACCGCATGGGTGAGCGGCAAGAGCGGACTGACTTTGGCGATGAAGTCGGGCAACATCTGCACCGGGTAGGCAGCGTTCGCACCCGAAATCTGCACGATGAGCATAAGCACGCCGATTGCCTTACCCACATTGCCGAAACTCACCACCATCGTATAGGTGAAGAACGAGAACACCAGCGAGGCCAGCCATCCAGACAACATAAACAGCAGCGGATGCACGGCCTGCACGCGCAGGAACAGCAAATCGCCACCGAGCGACACCGTGGATTGCAGCAGCGCAATCAGCGCGAACACCCCGTAATGCCCAAGGAAGAGCCGATGCGGCCGCGGATCGCCCAATGCTTTGCGCGTCCGGCGAGACACGGTGGTTTTCAGCGTCACCACCATCAGCAGCGCGCCCACCCACAGCGGCAGCAGCGTGTAGAACGGTGCCATCGACGAACCGAAATTCGCCACCGGGAATACGGCCTTGCGCCTGAGCTGCACCGGTGCGGCCAACGTACTGGCCAGCGTTTCGGGATCATTGCCCAGCACCTCTTTGACCATGCCCATATCGCCACTGTTTAGTGCGTCGCTCAGTGTGCTGTTGAACGAAGCCAGTTCGGCGCCGGCGGAACGCAGTTTGCCGGACACCTTGTCCAAGGTAGTGCGAGCGTCGCTGAGCATATCGCTGGCGTCGTCGGAAGTCCCTTTCAGGTCGCCGAGCGTGGAGTCCAACTGGGTGGCGCCGGAACTCAGTATGCCGGAGGCGTCAGCGACGGTGGACGACAGGGAGTCGATTTGCGGTTTCACCGTGGCCGAGAAATCTGACTTGATATTGGCAATACTGTTCTGCGCTTGATCAGCCAGATTCTTGACCTGCGCATGCTGATCCTGCGCGTCCTGATTGCCTTGGCGAATATCGGTCGCCGCCGTATTCAGCGCTTGCCGCAGCCTGTTTTGTCGTGCGATTGAACGGTCAATCGCCGTGATGATGGATGAGTCGTTGCCCAGTATGCCGGCCAACGTGTTGCGAATTTCAGTGTATTTCTCCGTCTGCTTGCCAATGGCCGTGGCTTGACGGTCCAATTCGTCGGCGACCGTGGTGGCACCATCATTCGCGTCGGAATACAGCTTGTCTATGGAATCGGACACCGCGCCGAAACTGGAGGCGCTCGCGTCCAGTGCGCTGCTCATCGCGTCAGCGGTGGTGCCCAGGGTTCCGGCCACGTCGGTGACTTCCTGTTTGGCGCTGGCAAGATCCTTGCCGCCTTGTTTGGCGGCAGAGGAAACCTGAGTGATTAGTGAGTTCGAGGTGTCGAGCAAGGCGCCGGCCGTATCGGTCAATGCGCTGTATGTGCCAAGCAGATCCGCAGTATCGTCAAGCTGTGTGGCGAAATTGGCGATGTTGGCGTTGAAGGTATTCAGTTGCTCTTTGGCCTCGGGCTTGGACAGCTGATCGGCCAGCGAAGACGCGATTTCCAGCCCGGCCGAAGTGATGGTCTTAGCGAACGTGGTGTTGATTTCCGCCGCAACCTCATCCGTGCCCTCGTTGAGCAGATTCGGTGCCAGCGCGTTCTTCTTCTCGTTGCGGTAATAGGTCAGTTCGGCATGCTGCACGTCGTCGGAGAAGAAGGTCATCATGTCTTTGCTGAACGACTTCGGAATTACGATGGCCGCGTAGTATTTGCCGGATCGTGCGCCCTCGACGGCATCGGCTTTGGACGTGATCGTCCAATCGAGCTGACTGTTGGCGCGCAGCGCGTTCACCACCTGATCGCCGACCGTGACTTTCACCGGGATCAGGTCGGAACGATACCCCTCATCCACATTCGCCACCGCGAATTTCAGGTTCTTCATATTCGAGAACGGGTCCCAGCATGCGGCCACGTTGAACCAGGTGAACAGGCCGGGAATCATCACCAAGCCGATCACGATGATGATGGAGACCGCGTTGCTGGTCAGGCGTTTGATGTCGCCGGTAAACAGTTTCCACATGGTGTTCATCGTGCGTGCCTGCCTTCCTTGGTCGGCGGAATAGTGGGGATGATTGCGGTAACAGCGGCGCTCGGGTCCGCTTCTTCGTGGCGTTCGGCGGAGGTGCCGCGACGCTTGGCCTTATGCCCGTACAGCATGGCGCGGATCGACTCGTCGGAGAGGCTGCCGAGCTCGGTTTGGCGGCGGATGGAATCGCGCATGAATTCCACGACCATCAGGAAGCCCATGATGATGAGCACCCATGCCAGCCATGTGCCCATGACTACGATTTTCTCGCTGGTGGTCAGCGCAAACACGATAATGAGCGCGGCCGGCACCACGAATCCGGCAATAAGCGCACCCAGCAGCAGCCGGGGATAACGGTAGGCGAATTTGGCGGCCCGACGTTCGATGGCATGACGGTATTCGTCGTGGTCGGCCAGTGCTGCAATGGCCTGAGTGACACGGTATTCGCTGCCGGGCAGATGCACCGGCTCGCCGATAATCATGTCGCTTTCCTTGATTTCCCGCGCGAACAGGCGGTTGAGATTGGCCAGTTTCGGCCGGGCGCCGAGGCCAAGCGCAAAGGCCAGAACCACGAAAACCAGCAATTTGCCGATATAGGCGAACCAGAGGCCGTCGTAGAAGCCGCCGATGGTTTCACGCATCGCGTCAATCGAATAGGTGAACGGCAGCAGCGGGTAGATGGCGCGGAAGAACGCGGGCATCATTTCAATCGGGTACAGGCCGGAGGCGCCCGGCACCTGCAGAATGACCAGCGCCACGCATACGCCTTTGCCCACGTGCATGAACGTGGTGGAGAGGGCGAAAATCACCGACATATACACCAGTGAGGTGATGACGCAGGTGAGCAGAAACACTGGGGCGCTCGCGCATTGAATGCCGATGACAAGATCGCCGATGGCCGTGACCAGGCCTTGGACGGCAGCCAGCGTGGCCAGTAGCAGGAAGCGACCGAGATAGCCTTGGGTTGGTGTGAGATCGTCGATGCCCTCATCATCGGTTTCGAGTTTGGGAATGACCACGAGCACGAACGCGCCCACCCACAAAGACAGGGTGGTGAACAGCGGTGCCATGCCGGAACCATAGGAGGCGACCGGATAGACGGCCTGTTCGCTGATAACAGTGGGGGAGAGCATGAAGTCGGCGATTGTGGCGGCATCCAGTTTGCCGTCGGTGCCGATCAGGGAACTGAGTGAACTGGAGATGCTCAGGGCTTTGATGTCGGTGACCAGCGTATCGAGCTTGGTTTGTACGCCGGCCAGCGCCTTATCGGTGTCGCGCAGCGCGGTCACCGTGGTGGAGGCTGCTTTGTCGAGTTGGTCGAGGGTATGCTTCGACTGATCGATGAGTGAGCCTTGCGACGTGATGCCGGTCGACAGAGTGCTGGCGGTCGAGCTGAGGGCGTTGAGACCGGTGTTGAGCTGAGGAATGGCGCCGGAGGTGATGGTGCCGCGAGCGGTATTGGCCTCGCGCACCGTGGTTTGGGTGGCGGTATTGAGATGCTGCGCCAATCCGGCGGTGTCTGTGGAGGCATTGCCGATAGTGGTGTTCAGGCTATCGAGGTTGCCCAGTGCGCCGGCAAGCTCGCTATTGCGGCTTTCCAGTGTGGCAATGGCGGATTGCAGCGGTTCTCGATTGGCGTTCGGCAGCCCTTTGAGTTGGTCGATGATGTCGGCGTTCGCTTGGTTGATGTCTTCCGCCGTATTGATCAGTCCGCCTACCTGCTGATTGGCGGCGCTGATGGTTCCGGTTACCGTGCCCACGCTTTGGTTGGCCTGTGCTGCGGCTTGGCTCAGCAGGCTTGAGCCTTGGTCAAGCGCTTCGGACGTGGAGGTGACGAAGCCGTTCAGACTGGTCTGGGTAGTGCCGATCAGGGTGGAGACGCCGGCCAGACCTTCTGCAGTGTCGATGCCAAGTGTGCGCGCGTCGTCCAGCGCCTGACGTGCGGTGCGTGTCTGCTCTGGGGTGTCGGTGAGTTTGGTGGTGAGCTTGGCGATGGTGCTGCGTGTGTGCTGCACATCGTCGGAGGCCTTGGCAAGGGCCGTGAGGGCCTTGGCTTTGGTGGTGTCTTCGGTACTGATGGCTTTGCCGTCAACCGTATTGATGACTTCGGTAAGTACTTCGGATACGGTGGAGACGAATGTGGAATTGACCGTGCGGTCCACAGTGGACGCGCCTACGTCGGTGACTTTGGGGGCGATGGCGCTGGCTTTTTCGTTGACGTAATACTCCAGAGTGGGCCGACTCTTGCCGCCGGTCACCACGCCGGCGAGATCGTCGGAAAAGTCTTTGGGAATGATGATGGCTGCGTATGCCTTGCCGGATTCCACTTGGTCCATGGCCTCGGCTTCGGTGGCGAAGGTCCAGCCGAGCTGGTCGTTGCTTCTCATCTGCTTGACGATTTGATCGCCGAGGTTCTGCTTGCCGATGAGCGCGTTGTCGGTGCCGTCGTCATTGTTGGCGATGGCGACGGTGATGCCTTTGGTATTGCCGTACGGGTCCCAGAAGCCGACGATGTTGTACCACGAATACAGTGGCGGGATGAACACCATGCCGAACAGGATCACCCATGCGGCCGGCACCTTGAACAGGCGCAGGAAGTCGCGTCTGAGGACCTTGAAGATATTGCCCACTGATACCTCCGGAGCTTGGTGTTGCTTGGTTGCTACGTTTTCCGTAGCGATACGTTAATCGTAGCGCTACGTTTGTAGTAGCGTAATACGGCTGCCGGAGATTAATGGGGTGATTGATGATGTTTTTGGCGGAATAACGCTGCTGCCCAGCGGCTTATCGTGTGTCGCTGGGCAGAGCGAAAGGCGTTCTGGAACTTATTGACAAGATTTCTGGATGGTTTTTGGACGTTTCCTGAACGCGATGGATAGGCTCGGTGCTCGGCAATGTAGACAGACATGTACCGACCGCCCATCAAGTTCAGCAAAACCGCAATCGGGTGATAGGGTGAGGGGACGCTATGTGGGGAGGAAACCATGGTTGAATTCAAGGACGATGGCACGGCCACTACCCCCGGCAAGCCGCGGGAGAACCGTGACGCCGAGTCCGCAGTCGTGGCCGATCTGGTGGCCGTCGAACTGGACGACGCCGGCTTGAACCTGAACGCCAAGCGATTACCGATTCTGGCGCGCATCTATGGCGCGGTCGTGCTGCTGGACGGACTCGCCACATTGCCGATTATGGTGATTTCCATCCTCTATGCCGTGCGCGAGATTCTGGATGGTCATGTGCACGTCGATGCGATGAGCCTGACCTTCATCCTGTCCGCGATTCATGCGGTGGTGCTGGTAGTCAGTGCCGCATGCCTGATTGTGCTCGGCGTGATGCTGCTGCGCAATCATCGCCGGTATGCCGCGCGCTGGACCTACGTGCTGATGCCGTTGACGTTGGCCGACGGCATGCTGTCGCTGGCCCTGACCGGCCTTGGCTTCAACCTGCTGCTGCCGCTGATTCAGATGATTATTCTCGTCGTGATTTCGGTGACCGCCGATCCCTCCCTGAGCGAGGAACGCCGTCTGCAGCGCGCGCTCAGGCGTATGGACGATCGCGATGATTATGAATCGGCTGTGGCGGCCGGCATGCTAGGCCGCGACCAGTCCGGCAAGGGCTATATTGCGCTGGACTTTTTCAATATCTTCTGGCTGTTTACCATCGCTTCGGTGGGTGGCCTGATTGTGGAGACGATCTACCATATGGCGCTGTATAACGGTGAACTTCAGGACCGCGCGGGTTTGCTGTGGGGCCCGTTCTCGCCGATTTACGGCTGTGGTGCGGTATTGGTAACCGTGTGCCTGAATCGTCTGTGGAAGGCGAATCCGTTCTTGATTTTCTGCGCTTCGGCGGTGATCGGCGGCGCGTTCGAATATTGCACCAGCTGGTTCATGGAAGCGGCGTTTGGTATTACCGCGTGGGATTACACCGGCCGTTGGCTGTCCATCGACGGACGTACTTCGGGCCAATTCATGTTCTTCTGGGGACTGATTGGTGTGGTGTGGGTCAAGTGGCTGTTGCCGCGACTGCTGGCTCTGATTAATCACATTCCATGGAAAGTACGGTATTCGCTGACTGCGGTATGCACGGTGCTGATGGTGATCGACATTGCCTTCACGCTGATGGCCTTGGATTGCTGGTATGGGCGCATGGCCGGCCAGCCGCAGGATTCACCGGTCGCGATGTGGTTCAGCGAACGCTACAGCGACGCTTACATGGCCAATCGCTTCCAGACCATGCATATCGACCCTTCCAAGGCCGGGCGTATGTGAATGGCCGGCAAGTAATTACGCTTCGCGGGCAGAAGGTGCGTAGAACCTAAGACAGCCCTCGCGTGTGGGTGGTAAGCGGGATACACTTTCAAGCGTTGAAGGAATGATTCCCTCCGCTGATGCGCTGTTTTGTGACGCGCGTGATGACGATGGGACAATCAAACGAAAGGCAAGGCACATGGCCGAAGCTACAGCAAACATTGGTGTGATTGGACTGGCCACGATGGGCTCCAATCTGGCGCGTAATCTGGCGCACCATGGCAACACGGTGGCGTTGTTCAACCGTCACTACTCGCGTACCGAGAAGCTCATGAACGAGCATGGCACCGAAGGCAACTTCGTGCCGGCCGAAACGCTCGAGGAATTCGCCGCGTCCCTGAAGCGTCCGCGTACCGCCATCATCATGGTCAAGGCCGGTGCTCCGACCGACGCAACTATCGCGCAGCTGGAAGAGGTGTTCGAACCGGGCGACATCATCGTCGACGGTGGCAACTCCTTCTTCAAGGACACCATCAAGCGTGAGAAGGAAGTACGTGCCAAGGGCTTCCACTTCGTGGGTTGCGGCGTGTCCGGTGGTGAGGAAGGCGCGCTCAACGGCCCGTCTCTGATGCCCGGTGGCACTGCGGAATCCTGGAAGACCTTGGGCCCGATTCTTCAGTCCATCGCCGCCAAGGTGAACGGCGAACCGTGCGTGACCCACATCGGCACCGATGGTGCCGGCCACTTTGTCAAGATGGTGCACAACGGCATCGAGTATGCCGATATGCAGGTGATTGGTGAGGCGTATGACATTCTGCGCCGTGGACTCGGCATGGATACCGAGGAGATTGGCGACGTGTTCGCTGAATGGAACAAGGGCGACCTTGACTCCTACCTGATCGAGATCACCGCTGAGATTCTGCACCACAAGGATGCCGAGACCGGCAAGCCGTTCGTGGACGTGGTCGTGGATCATGCCGGCATGAAGGGTACTGGTACTTGGACCGTGCAGGCTGGTCTGGAATTTGGTTCTCCTGTGGCTGCTATCGGTGAAGCCGTGTTCACTCGTGCACTGTCTTCGCACGGTGAGCTGCGTGAAGACGCTCAGAAAGAAGGTCTGGCTGGCCCGAACAAGACCATCGATCTGGCCGGAGAAGACAAGGCCGCGTTCGTCGAGGACGTGCGCAAGGCCCTGTTCGCTTCCAAGGTCGTGGCCTATGCTCAGGGCCTGAACGAGATTCAGGACGGTGCCAAGGAATACGGCTGGGATATCAACCTGTCCGAAGTGGCCCGCATTTGGCGTGGCGGCTGCATTATTCGCGCCCAGTTCCTGCTCGACCGCATCACCGAGGCCTTCAAGGGCGATAATTTGCCGGCTTCCCTGTTGTTCGATCCGTACTTCGAGAAGATCATCGGCGAATCGCAGGATGCATGGCGTCGTGTAATCGTGCGTGCCGTGGAGGCCGGTATCCCGACCCCGGTGTTCTCCAGCTCCCTGGCGTACTACGATGGTCTGCGCTCCAAGCGCCTGCCTACCGCTCTGACCCAGTCCCAGCGTGACTTCTTCGGTGCCCACACCTACGGTCGCGTAGACAAGCCCGGCGTGTTCCACACGCTGTGGGCTGAAGAAGGCAAGCCTGAAATCGAGGCGTAGCCTCGTGATTTCAGGTTTAGGACAGCCCTGTGGGCTGTCCGGCCTTCTTCAGGCTCGGCGATAGCCGAGCTGAGAAAACAGCAAGCCCGAGATCGAGGCGTAGCCATAGACGAATTAAGCCCCCTCATCAGAGGGGGCTTAATTCACTCACAACTCGGTGACGGTTTCTTCGGTGGAGAACCAGATGAACTCGTCCACTCCGTTGGCGTAGGAGGACGGGTAATCCGGTTTGTTGGGCTGCTCGAAGACATGGGCCAGCGATTCGGCTTTGCCGGCACCGGCGGCGAAGAACCACGTATGGCGTGAACGCGCGATGAGCGGCGCGGTCAATGAAACACGCAGCGGCGGCATCTTGGGGGAGCTGTCTCTTATACACATCTCCGAGCCCACGAGACTACGCTGCATCTCGT
>ENA-OXEV01000329-OXEV01000329.1-human-gut-metagenome-genome-assembly--contig:-NODE-329-length-21217-cov-9.78386_pt1 | contig 21217 bp, 18 predicted proteins | sample MGYA00249833_ERZ652260 | MGnify/ENA primary metagenome ERZ652260 (study PRJEB26925, sample SAMN05826808) | human gut metagenome | biome: ENVO:2100002; feature: ENVO:00000062; material: ENVO:00002003...
TTAAACAAGTAGGTGAATAAAAACCTTTAGTATTAATTGAAAACTTTAAAATTATGAAGAAGAGTGTTTTGTTTGTTTTATTTGCACTGATTTCAGTGGCAGGTTTCTCTCCAATTAAAGGTTGGAATGCCAAAGTAGGTATGAACTTTAGTAATTACACCGGTGATCTTGATCTGAATGCAAAGGTTGGATTCAAACTTGGTGGAGGTTTTGAATATGCTTTTACTGATACATGGTCACTGCAACCTTCATTATTCTTAACTAGTAAAGGTGCAAAGAAAGATGGCAATAGCATTAATGCAATGTATTTGGAATTGCCAGTAATGGCTGCTGCACGTTTCAATGTAGCAGATAATACTAATCTGGTGGTGAATGCAGGTCCTTATTTTGCTTGTGGTATTGCCGGTAAAACAAAGTTTGACTTAGGTAATGACACAGAACGTAAAGTCGACACTTTTGGTGATGATGCTTTGAAGCGTTTTGATGCAGGTCTTGGTGTAGGAGTTGCATTGGAATTTGGTAGAATCATTGCAGGCTTGGATGGTCAATTTGGTCTGGTTGATGTGGAAAAAGTTGGTAATCCTAAAAACATGAACTTCTCTATTATCGTGGGATATAAGTTCTGATAAGAAAACACCGAAAATACAGAAAGCCGTTGCGGAAGACAATTCGCGGCGGCTTTTTTATTTTATGATTGAGAAAGTCATTTCCTTTATTGGATATACAATAGGAATGTACAGTCAGTTTACTATCGGCTTTTTATTAATCTGATAGCTTTTTCAACTTTTTAAAGTGCTCGATTACGGCTAAATAGTTCTGATCCTGACAGGCGTCGAATTTGTTCCAAAGATCTCCTAATACGACAGCTCCTCCGAAACCGAAATCTTTAATCTCCAGCAAATTATCTTCATTGATACCTCCCAATGCCATCACTTTCGAATCGATAATTTTGGCTCTTTGTGCTTCACGCAATTCTTCGGCAGTATATGTTGAATAGTAATTCACTTTAGAGATACTATCATAAATAGGACTCATAAAAACATAGTCGTAAAAATGCTTTCTGTTTTTTACCTCCTCCACTGAATGGCACGAACAGCTGATGTGACCATAATAATCATGCGGCTCTTTGGGATTACGTGCATTCAGGTGGATACCCATCAGATTAAATTCTTCTTTCAAATAGAAATGTTCATGCGTGACGATACGGCGGTGATATTTATCCGGAATAAGTGTCAATAGCCGTTCCGAATACATAGCCGGAGTTTCCGGCTTCCTAAGATGTAGGACATCCAGCCCCTCTTCGAAAAGAGCGGTAATAATCTTATCTTCTTCGACGAAGAAGGTAGGGGTGGTAACTACAATTAGTTTCATTTCTTTTGTTAAAATTGGATTGCTTAGCAAAGTTACTAATTAACTATGTCAGAAACCAACCTTTATAGTGAAAATTTGTTAGATTGCCATGTCCGCAGGTCGATTGTCCATAGTTCGCCGGCTAAAACATCTCCAAAATCACAGATTATTTTCAGCACTTCCGTAGCTTCAACGCTTCCTACAATAGCAGGAGTAACTCCCATCACACCTTTGGGCGGAGGAGGCATTCGTTGCATTTCTTCTTCGTCAGGATAAAGATCCCGGTAGTTCTTTTTCTGGTTTCCGTAGTTGAATACAGAAACCTGTCCTTCAAAACCGCAGATAGCACCATATACGTAAGGCTTTTTCTGTTCAATGCAGATATCGTTAATCAGGTAGCGGGTGGCAAAGTTATCACAGCCGTCGACTACTATATCATATTCCTGAATGATATGATAAGCATTTTCTTTCGTCAACCGGGTAGAGTAGGGATGTATTCTGATCTCGCTGTTGAGAGCGGAGAGCCGTTCCGCTGCACAGATAGCTTTCGGTTTACCCAATTCTTTTTCGGAATAGAGAACTTGTCGTTGCAGGTTAGTGATGCTTACCAAATCGTCATCTACCAGTCCGAGACATCCCACACCGGCGCCTGCCAGGTAGAGAGCGATGGGAGAGCCTAGCCCTCCCACACCTACAATAAGCACTTTGGCTTCCTGCAGTTTCTTCTGACCTTCTTCTCCGATTTCGGGAAGTATGATTTGTCTATCGTACCGCATCTGCCTATCTTTTAAAATCAAAAGACTGATCCCAATCCTTCCAAACCGGTTCGCGACCCAGTTTCTTCAAGTCACGTTCCACTTCAACCGCCTTTCGCTCATCACTTACGTGAAATTGTTCCAGGGTTTGAGGATAACTGTAATATCCTCCGGGTTCAGTTTTACTCTCCGCACTCATGGTTGTAACACCGAGCGTTGCCATGTGATTTCGGATTTCTGCACTTTCACGGGTGGAATAGGAGATATCTACGTCGTGGTCGAAGATTCGCATCGCGAATGTAAGTTGAGCCAGTTCCCGGTCGTTCATGACTACATTCGGTTGGAATCCGCCATTTTCAGACGGACGCATACGCGGGAAATTTACGCTGTATTTTGTTTTCCAATAATGCTTCTGCAGATAACGCAGATGATAAGCCATCATCGTTACGTCTGTCCGCCATTCTTCCAGACCGATCAGGACACCCATGCCAATCTTATGTACACCTGCCTGTCCCATACGGTCGAAGCCGTCTACACGCCATTCGAATTTAGATTTCATGCCTCTCGGATGATATGTCTTGTAATTTGCTTTATGGTAAGTCTCTTGAAAACAGATCACTCCATTCAGACCATGATTAGTCAGTTCCTGATATTCTTCTGCTTTAAGGGGCATTACTTCAATTTGCAGGTTGCTGAAATAAGGTTTTGCCAAATCCAGCGCCCGGGCAATGTAGGGAACACCTGCTGCGGCAGGGTTTTCACCGGTTACGAGCAGTAGATTTTCAAAAGGAGCCAGTCGTTTGATGGCTTTGTATTCGTTGACAATCTCTTCCTCTGTCAGTATCGTTCTCTTCATCGGATTGCTGATGTGGAAACCGCAATAGACGCAGGAGTTGGTACATGAATTAGTCAGGTAGAGCGGTACGAACATGGAGATAGTCTTACCGAACCGTTCCATCGTATATTTCTGACTAAGGCGTGCCATCACTTCCAGATAAGGAGTGGCGGCAGGTGAAATCAGCGCCATAAAGTCGTTGACATCCAGATGCTCTTTTTTACCCAATGCACGGCGTACGTCGGCATCTGTTTTGGAATAGATGGCTTTTGTCGTCTCTTCCCAGGATATTTTTTCTAATTCGTCGGAGAACATTCTTATTAAATTGAGAATTAAAAATTGAAAATTGAAATGAGGGGAGGGCAGGTTCGGTCAGTGGGCTGACTTTCTGTTTCTCCCCACTCATTATTTGTTGGTTTTAGCGCTTTTCTTTAAATCGCGTGACAATCTCATTGCACAGAAATTAGGTCCGCACATCGTACAATATTCTCCATCGATATGATGTCCTGCACGGAAATAGGTCTGCGCCCGCTCCGGGTCGAGAGACAGGTCGAACTGATCTTTCCAGCGGAACTCATAGCGAGCTTTACTCAATGCGTTGTCTCGTACCTGTGCACCCGGGTGTCCTTTTGCCAGGTCAGCGGCATGAGCGGCTATCTTGTAGGTAATGACTCCTACGCGTACATCCTCTTTGTCGGGTAAGGCAAGGTGTTCTTTCGGAGTGACATAGCAAAGCATAGCCGTACCCAGCCATCCGATTTGTGCGGCACCGATAGCAGAAGTGATATGGTCGTATCCGGGAGCAATATCCGTCACCAACGGGCCGAGTGTATAGAATGGGGCGTCATGGCATTTTTCAATCTGACGTTCCATGTTCTCTTTGATTTTATGCATCGGAACGTGTCCGGGGCCTTCAATAAATGCCTGAACATTCTTATCCCAGGCACGAAGCACTAATTCTCCCATGGTATCCAGTTCGGCAAACTGCGCTTCATCGTTCGCATCGTAGATAGAACCCGGACGAAGTCCGTCGCCTAAAGAAACGGCTACATCATATTGTGCCAGAATATCACAAATATCATCAAAGTGATCGTATAAGAAACTTTCCTGATCGTGTACGAGACACCATTTACTCATTATGCTTCCTCCACGGCTGACAATACCGCACAACCGCTTATCGGCAAGATGAACATTATGGCGGCGGATCCCTGCATGAATGGTGAAGTAATCTACACCTTGTTCGCATTGTTCAATCAATGTATCCCGGTAGATTTCCCAGGTGAGGTCTTCCACTATGCCGTTCACCTTTTCAAGTGCCTGATAAATAGGAACCGTGCCGACGGGTACGGGACAATTACGGATAATCCATTCGCGTGTTTCATGGATATTTTCTCCTGTGGAAAGATCCATCAAGGTATCGCCACCCCATTTGCAGCTCCACAATGCTTTCTCCACTTCTTCATCTATGCTTGAGGTAGTAGCCGAATTTCCGATATTCGTATTGATTTTCACAAGGAAGTTGCGTCCGATAATCATCGGTTCAGCTTCCGGGTGGTTGATATTGGCCGGTAATACAGCACGTCCTTCTGCAATCTCCTGACGGACAAATTCTGGAGTAATGTGGGTCTTAATTCCCAATTCCTCGCAATTCATGTTCTCGCGGATTGCTACATATTCCATTTCAGGGGTGATAATCCCTCTTCTGGCGTATGCCATTTGAGTGATTGCTTCTCCTTTTTTAGCGCGATAGGGCAGAGCGATGTGCTCGAAACGTAAGTGATCGAGACTTTTATCGTCCCTTCTCATTTGTCCGTATTCCGAAGTAATTTCGGGAAGTTGTTCCACATCACCACGGCCTACAATCCATTCTTCACGCATACGGGGCAGTCCTTTTTTAAGATCAATGCTCATATCTGCATCGCTGAACGGTCCGCTGGTATCATATACATATATCTCCGGGTTCGGTGTTGCTATCTTTTCTTCGCCTTCAAAGCTGACACTGGGCACTTGTTCCACTTTCCGCATCGCTACACGGATATTCGGATAAAGTTTACCGGGTAAATAGACTTTCTGCGAGCGGGGGAATTTTATTTTTTGTTCCATAGTTTATTCGTTTTTAATCAAGAAAAGCCGTTAGAGGTGAACTTGCTTCTGCCACGAAGTCGACGGCTTGTAATCCTAATCCTGCTTCGTAAGCCTGTCTTCCGGCTTCTGTAGCCGCTTTGAATGCTTTTGCCATTTCTACCGGATTTCCGGCAACGGCTATTGCGGTATTAACTAATACAGCGGAAGCTCCCAGTTCCATTGCTTCGGCAGCATGACTGGGTGCACCGATACCCGCATCTACGACTACCGGGATACCTGCCTGTTCGATAATGATTTGCAGGAATTCTTTGGTCTGCAATCCTTTATTGGTACCGATTGGTGCACCGAGCGGCATAACGGTAGCTGCGCCCGCTTCTTCCAGACGTTTGCAGAGTACAGGGTCAGCCTGACAATAAGGCAACACGATAAAACCCAGTTTTACCAGTTCTTCCGTAGCTTTCAGTGTCTCGATAGAGTCAGGGAGCAGATAGCGTGGGTCCGGGTGAATTTCCAGTTTCAGCCAGTTTGTTCCAAAGGCTTCACGAGCCAACTGTGCTGCAAAAACAGCCTCTTCTGCATTACGTACACCGGAAGTATTGGGCAATAGCTGAATATTCGGATGAATAATATGTTTCAGCATGTCATCCTCTTTGTTGTCCATGTCGATTCGTTTCATGGCAACAGTAACCATTTCCGTGCCTGAAGCCAGAATAGCTTGTTCCATTACTTCATTGGAATTGAATTTTCCTGTTCCCAGGAAAAGACGGGAGTTAAATTCGCGTCCCGCAATTACTAACTTTTCCATTCTATATATATTATAAATTAAATTACTGATTGTACATCATTGCTTTACGCATGATTCAGGATTCTACGTGTTTCTTCTATCGGATTATCCGCTCCGAGAATGGTTCCCGACAGGGCTATCCCGTTTACTCCTGTGTGAAGTATGGCAGGAATATCCTCATAAGTGATTCCTCCAATCGCTACTACGGGGATTTCGATATTCGCCTCTTTCATCTGTGAAAGGATGGAGGAATAGCCTTCCAATCCCAGTACAGGGCTTAAATTCTTTTTGGTGGTAGTAAACCGGAAAGGACCGATGCCAAGATAATCGGCACCGGCACGATAGTGCTGTACAACATCTTCGAATGTATTTGCAGTGCCGCCGATAATGAAAGCCTCTCCAAGAATTTGGCGGGCCTGGTCGATAGGCATATCCTTTTTGCCCAGATGCACACCGTCCACTTCCAGCTTTCGCGCCAGTTCAACGTGATCGTCCAGAACCAGGATTGCTTCGTGCTCTTTACAAAGCGGTTTCAGTTGCAGGGCTACTGCCTCCACTTCTTCGAGAGGAGCCTCTTTCATGCGTAGTTGGATCCATTTGCACCCGCCTTCGAGTGCCATACGTGCCGATTCGAGGTACGAGTACCGTTCGGTCTGATGCGTGATAAATTGTAGACTGACCATTCCCTTATCCTCCGCAAGCAGCTTTGATAATCACCAGGTTATCGTTCTCATGCAATATGAAACCCTCCCATTCGGTACGGGGAATCATTTTGTTGTTTACGGCAATAGCAATGCCTTGAACCGGAAGTTCGAGCTGTGCTGTCAGTTGTGTAAGGGTAGAGTCGGGAGTAATTTCCACCTCTTTGTTGTTCACTTGTACTTTCATTGTCCTATCAGAATAAATAAGTTGAAAGTAAATACAAAGAGCGTGCTTGAATGGAAAGGCGATAAGAAGAAACACAATCCCTACGTCAGTACTAACTGCCTCAGGTTCCTAGGGTATAATCTCAGCCCCTCATGGGGCACCCCTTTGTCTTTACGGGGGCAAAGTAAGTGAAAAAGAAACAGAAAAACACTAAATCATTCGATTTTTTTTCATTTTTCTGTTGATTCCTGTTTTTTGATAGGATGAGAAAAGATAAACCGGGCACCATTTTTGTAATTCTTGTCAATCCAGATATCACCTCCCATATATTGGATGGTCAGTTTGCAGATAGCCAGTCCCAATCCTGTACCCTGTACGAACTCATTCAGCTTTTCGAAACGTTGGAATACCAGCTCCTGTTTATCTTCGGGGATTCCGGTGCCGGTATCAGTTACCGAGAACAGCATACATTGCTTTTTTTCGTCCACTTCATAATCCAGCGTAATACTTCCTCCGGCAGGAGTGAATTTCAAGGCATTGTTCAGCAGATTGATAATAATCTGCTGCAGGCGCAAGGGATCTGTGTAGAGCATGTAAGGCTCTTTAGGCATTTGCAGTTTAATGTCTACATCCATTGTCTTGTTCCGGTTGGTCAGAGTAATCATATTCTGGCAATGGTTCACCAGCTCACACCATTCATAGTTGAATTGCAGTTTTCCTGATTCCAGGCGTGATATATCCAGTACATCACTAATCAGTTGGAGCAACAGATTGGAGTTGGTCTGGACAATATCTGCGTATTCTTTCAGTTCGTTATTCTGCTCTACCGAACCGATAATCAGACTGGAGAAACCGACAATAGCATTTAGCGGAGTCCGTATCTCGTGGCTCATATTCGAAACAAAGGCACTTTTCAGTTGGTTAGCTTCTTCGGCGCGCTCTTTAGCATCACGCAATTCGACTTCAGACTCTTCCAACTTCTTTTTATCTTCCCGTAGTTGTTTCGTAGTTCTTTCAAGGTGATTCTTCAGGATTTTAGTCCGGTAATAGTAATACAGCGAAATCATTAGACTTCCTACTAATACGAGAAATATAATCAGGATGAATTGCACTTCTGTCTTATAGGCCACAAAGAACGGGATGGGCTGATTGATTACCATTGAGTTGACAGGTAACTTCTTGTTTCCAAATCCCCATTCCTTTAGTTTCTTCGCATCAAATTTATATCTGTTGGGTAAGATATTGATGCTGCTGATACCCGTTTCCTTTTGGTCTAAAAAGCGGTAAGCATATTCTCCCATGCTTTTTCCCACTCCTTCATATTGCGGGACATATCCTCCGATAGCCCAGTAACCTATTGCGGTAGAAGTCATGCTGAACATAGGCAGGAGAGGATTGGCTTTGGAAAAAGCATAAACGGAGTTATTCATGTAAGTAATACCCCGGTTATCGATTCTCCAGATGCCAAGCAACATGACTGTGTTTCTGGGAAGATTGCGCAATTGACTGGCAGCCATATCGAGTGTATGGATGCGGCCATCGACGTAGGTGATAGACAACTGTGGGAAATGTTGCAGGTTTTTCTTGAACCATGCCAGTTCGGCAAGTCCGTTGTATGTGTTATCCGATACAAATACAAGGTGTTCTGTTTCCGGATAGAAATCCTGTATCATTTCAATATCTTTTTTAATGTCATATTCGTATGTGCTACAATATCTTACGTTGTATTCCTTCATGCGTTCCATTAAGTTAATGCTTTCGGGATTATAGCTTCGGATGTCGGTCGAATCCTCCGGAATACGTATTCCGTTGCGTGACGCCATTGCACAGAAAACAGGAAGCTGCTTGTACTTTTCATCTTCGAGATGAAGGAAACTGCTCCATGCTTCACCACCCAGGAGAATAACTAATTTGGCTTTCGGATGTTTGTCGAGAATATCAGTTAATATTTTTTTCCATTGATGCGCCTGCGTTAAGTCTGTTGCATTCATATTTTCTACCATGGTCGAATATCTTCCTCCCAATTGGGTGTAGGTTTCTACAAATGTGCTGATGTTATCGTAGGTATATTTAGTGTCAGAATTATAAGAGGTGATAAACAGGATTTCTTCCTCAGATTCTTCTGTGGTGGCAGCATTGCCGAAAAGGGGGAGGAAAAGGAGTACAGCAATGGAGACAATAAATCGTATTTTTTTTCTTTTATACAGTACCATAATTGTTTGTTATGTTGTTTTATGAGTTGCAAAAATACAACTAATGCATCTGATATACAATAAAAGTCTGTTCTTTTTAATCTGTAAAAAAGGTCGCTGTGAAAAACACAACGACCTTTTCCATAAGTATAGTTTAGCTTGTAAATTTGATTACATTCTTTTTTCAACCACATCCCAGTCGATGATATCCCACAGGGCGTTTACGTGGTCGGCACGGCGGTTCTGGTAATCCAGATAATAGGAGTGTTCCCAAACGTCAAATCCAAGAAGTGGTTTCAAACCGGCACGTACCGGATTGCTGCCGTTCCCCTCTTTAGTGATTTTCAGTTTACCGTCTTTATCTACGGATAGCCAAGCCCATCCTGAACCAAACAATCCGACTGCTGCTGCATTGAATTCTTTCTTGAAGTTTTCAAAGCTGCCAAAGTCACGTTTGATGGCTTCTCCCAGTTTACCGGCCGGCTCCTTCTTTGAAGGTTTCGGGGCAAATTGCAGGAAGTACAGGTTGTGGTTCAATACTTGTCCGGCGTTATTGAATATAGCTCCATCCGGTGCGGCTGCAACGATTTCTTCTACCGTTTTACCTTCATATTCTGTTCCGGGCACGAGGCTATTCAGATTATTTACATACGTTTGTAGATGTTTTCCGTAATGGAAATCTATTGTTTGCTGACTGATTACAGGTTCCAACGCATTGTTAGCGTAAGGAAGTTTAGGCATTTCGTAAGTCATGGTCATCATAATTAAAGACATTAATATAGTATTCATAATGTTACAAGTTTTAATTGGCTTGTTATACTATAATAACAGAAGCCCTTTGCAAAATGTTCACAGCATCTTACTTTATTTGTAAATGTACTGTATGCGTTCCACTTCTTTCGGATGCTCACGGTCGGTCCGGCAGATCCATTGGCCCGTATTATCATATTCATAATAAGAATTGCTATCGATCTGGTTTCCGTATTTATCGTACAGGCAGGTCAGGCATCCCGATGTTTTCTGGTTATTGCCTAAAATCCGTTGGTAAACGATTTGTGTCAGATAACCGTATTTATCGTATTCATAAGCATCTTTTTGTGAAATAATCTGATCCGAAGAATTGGCAAAAAGCAGGTTTTGATGTTGGGATGAAATCAATCTGCCTTTATCATCATATTTGTTTGCGGTGTACGCCTGAAGTTCTCCATTCTTATTATACTCTTTGGTTTCGGTCAATAACCCCTGTTTATTATAGGAACTTATGATGACTCTTCCATCTGTATACTTGAGCGAATCACTCTCGATATTTCCGTCCGTACCGATACGGCGTGTCCGTCGGTAGAGATCCGTTTTGGTTTTCGGATTCGTTTGCACTTCAAAGATGCAGTGACCTTGCGGATCGTATAATCTGTTCGTTTGTATTTCATTGCTTGGCTGACCGTTCTTTACGGTAAGCGACAATGTAGAAATGAGCTGCCCCTTATCATCATACGAATAAGTGGTCGAGGTATTTCCCGTACTGTCATTTTCCGCAGACTTAATCAATCGTCCTCCATTATAGTATTTCACAGAAGTAGGAGTGGATATGATTGTTTGCAGAATAAACGGTGTCCGTAGTGCATTGGCCTGGTCACGAAATTCCTTATACCTGTGTGTGCAAAGAAAATCCTGCAGCATACTCAAAGATTCGGAATTGACAATGGCAGCTTTTAAAAGCTCAAAATCAGCTTTTTCACTAAGATATTCAAGGTCGTCCAGATGAGTACGTGCTGTAGAAGTCAGGTAAGGTGATTGCTTATACTCGTCAATAATCTGCCGGATGTCTGTTGCGTTTCCTTTCTCCCGGAGGCTGTCGATCCCTTGAAACAGAAAATCATCGTATAACGCGCGGACTTCCGGAAGGAATGGACGCGTGTCTTTATCCGTGAAGAATTTCTGCATGTTGGCGTTATCAAAAAATGCCTTGAAATTCGCTGATGTCGGATTACTCTTTACAATCTGGTAAAGCCGTTTGTTTTCCGCAGTGTTGATTTGAGAGATAAATTTGCCGTTCGGATATTCCGTGATGTACGTTTGATAAATATTCAGCGTAGGTGTTTTCAGCATACCTTCCAGTAAAGCCATTTCACGGATGTCCCGTACCTTTTGCAAGATGGTAGAATCTCCCGGATAACCGCTTGACTGGATACTGTCCATCAACGTCTTGCTAAAAGGGATTTGATCTTTCGAAGCTTCCAGAATGGAGATAACAGCCAGTTCCGCTTTGTTTTGTACGTTGGAAAGTTGTATTTTCTCTTCTTCACAGATATTGGGAAAATAAGCTTTCGTTGCCCTTTCGTAGCATCCGAAATAGTTGGTGGCAGCCTGTTCGCTTTGCTCGTTCCACAATCCGTTGAGCACATCCAATAATGCCAGTTCCTCGGCATAATAGGTTTGTGTCTCGTCATCTATCTTATCACGGTTTTTCTGCCATTTGTCGGCGTCATTATCGTTCAGATACCTTAGCAGCTTTTCCAGGCGGCTCTGCTTTTGTGCCATTGCCTGTGGAATGCAGGCGACCAGAAACAAACTCAAAATAATCGATAAAAATATACTTCTTTTCATTGCTTTTTGGTGTTAGGTTAAAATAGTTAGTGATGAAAATTCATAAAAATACCTTCATTCTCGAATGAATATTATACTTTTGTATTGAGAACAAATTTGAATGCCAAGGGTTTGTTAAAAATCCACATTGTTTTTATAATGCTGTTATGAATACCAATTATATAGATGAATTGAACGAGAGTCAGTGTGCTGCAGTGATTTATAATGACGGTCCTTCGCTGGTGATAGCCGGTGCAGGTTCGGGGAAGACGCGCGTATTGACTTATAAAATCGCTTACTTGCTGGAACAGGAGAACGGCTACAATCCGTGGAATATCCTTGCACTGACCTTTACGAATAAGGCGGCGCGCGAGATGAAAGAGCGTATTGCCCGTCAGGTAGGTATGGAACGGGCACGTTATTTGTGGATGGGGACTTTCCATTCCATCTTCTCACGGATTCTTCGTGCCGAAGCAACATTTATCGGGTTCACTTCCCAGTTCACCATCTATGATACGGCTGATAGTAAGAGTCTGCTCCGTTCCATCATCAAAGAGATGGGATTGGACGAGAAAACTTATAAACCGGGAGTAGTGCAGGCACGCATCTCCAATGCCAAAAACCATTTGGTCACTCCTACGGGATACGCTGCCAATAAAGAGGCTTACGAAGGAGATATGGCTGCCAAGATGCCTGCTATCCGTGATATCTATACTCGTTATTGGGACAGATGCCGTCAGGCAGGTGCAATGGATTTCGATGATTTACTGGTGTACACCTATATTTTATTCCGTGACTTTCCGGAAGTGTTGGCACGCTACCGGGATCAGTTCCGTTATGTGCTGGTAGATGAGTATCAGGATACGAATTATGCGCAGCATAGCATTGTCCTGCAACTGACTAAAGAAAATCAACGGGTCTGTGTAGTGGGAGACGATGCGCAAAGTATCTATTCTTTCCGTGGGGCGGATATTGACAATATTCTCTATTTTACAAAAATCTACCCCAATACGAAAGTTTTTAAACTGGAGCAGAATTATCGTTCCACACAAACCATTGTTTGTGCTGCCAACAGCTTGATTGAGAAGAATGAACGCCAGATACGGAAAGCCGTGTTTTCGGAGAAAGAAAAGGGGGAACCTATCGGCGTATTTCAGGCGTATAGCGATGTGGAAGAGGGAGATATTGTAGCTAATAAGATTGCAGAGCTACGACGGGAGTATCGCTACGGATATGCTGATTTTGCCATCCTGTATCGTACGAATGCACAAAGCCGTATTTTTGAAGAGGCTCTTCGGAAACGGAGTATACCTTATAAGATTTATGGAGGACTTTCGTTCTACCAGCGAAAAGAGATAAAAGATGTGATTGCTTATTTCCGTTTGGTAGTGAATCCGAATGATGAAGAAGCATTCAAGCGAATCATTAATTATCCGGCTCGTGGTATTGGAGATACGACAGTCGGGAAGATTATATCGGCGGCTACCGATCATGGTGTAAGTCTTTGGGCGGCACTCTGTGAACCATTGAGTTACGGACTGGATATAAATAAAGGAACGCATGCAAAACTGCAAGGCTTTCGTGAATTGATAGAAGGTTTCATTGTCGATCAGGCAGATAAGAACGCTTATGAAATAGGAACGAATATCATCCGTCAGTCCGGCATTATCAACGATGTCTGTCAGGACACATCCCCCGAGAACCTAAGCCGTAAGGAAAATATAGAAGAGTTGGTGAATGGAATGAATGACTTCTGCGCTTTGCGGCAGGAGGAGGGTAACCCGAATGTGTCTCTTACCGATTTCCTTTCGGAGATTGCATTGCTTACCGATCAGGATTCCGACAAGGCGGATGATGGGGAAAAGATAACGTTGATGACAGTTCATTCGGCTAAAGGATTGGAGTTTAAGAATGTATTTGTGGTCGGTCTGGAAGAAAACCTGTTTCCCAGTGGGATGGTAGGAGATTCTCCCCGGGCACTGGAAGAAGAACGTCGTTTGTTCTATGTAGCTATTACTCGTGCGGAGGAACATTGTTATCTGTCTTTTGCCAAAACCCGTTTCCGTTATGGAAAGATGGAATTTGGAAGCCCCAGTCGTTTCTTGCGTGATATCGATGTTCATTACTTGCAATTGCCGCATGAGGCAGGAGTGAGCCGTGCTGTCGATGAAGGTGCAGGACGTTTCCGTAGAGAGATTGAAGGAGGATTCACCCGTTCAGCTTCTCCGTCGCGTGCCCCTTTCGGAAGTACATCTTCCGAACAGCGTGAACGTCCGAAAGCACAGATCATTGCTCCCAGCGTACCGAGGAATTTGAAGAAAGTTAGTACTGTTAGCCCAAGTAACGGTGTACAGGCAACCTCTTCCACTTCAGCATCGATAGCAGGAGTACAGGCCGGACAGATGATAGAGCACGAACGTTTCGGATTGGGTGAAGTGATTAAAGTAGAAGGAACGGGAGACAATGCGAAAGCAACTATTCATTTTAAAAATGCGGGAGACAAACAACTATTATTACGTTTCGCTCGTTTTAAAGTGGTAGAATAAATAATAACACTAAATAGAGAGACTCATGAAGAAACAACTAACAGTAATTTTGCTTTCCGCTTTGATTTTGAGTGGATGTGCGTCGGGGCGTATGGGAAATCCGGGAGCTATCATGGCAGGTGCTTCTATCGGAGGTAGTCTGGGAAGTTCGATAGGCGGACTTATCGGAGATAATAATCATGGCTGGAGGGGCGGTTACCGTGGTTCTGCTATTGGGAATATTGTGGGAACCATTGCCGGTGCGGCTATTGGAAACGCGTTGACGGTGCCGAGACAAGAGCAAATAGAGGAAGATGCGTATATTCCTGAAGTGAGGGAAGTCCGTGTGCAAAAATATAAGAAGCAGCCGGTGCAGCAGCCTATTTCTCAACTGAAGTTGCGCAAGATCCGTTTTATAGATGATAATCGCAGTCATGTGATTGATGCGGGAGAAAATAGCAAGATAATCTTTGAGATTATGAATGAAGGGAGAAATCCTGTTTATAATGTAGTTCCTGTGGTAGAAACGGTGGGGAAGGTGAAGCATCTCGGCATTTCTCCTTCCGTGATGGTGGAGGAAATTCTTCCGGGTGAAGGCATCCGTTATACCGCTTCCATTCATGCAGGTGAAAAATTGAAAGACGGTGAAGTGACATTCCGTGTCGCAGTGGCGGACGAGAATGGAGTGATTTGTGATTCGCAAGAGTTTACCTTGCCTACACAGCGCGGAAACTAGAGTTAAAAGCCTGAAATATTCGGTTTAAATATAGTGACGGTATTTGCCTTGGATAGTGACGCTATCCTAAGCATATACCGTCACTATATTGGTGGGATAGCGTCACTATTTTAATGGCTATTAATAAGATAGTTCTTTAGATAAGTTTATGTGAATCGAACAATGCAATTGAATGATATTGTAGGGTTTTATAATAATATTAAGTGTCATGTAATCATTTTATTTCGTATCTTTGTTCATATTTCCAATAAAAGCATTAGAGTGGTATGAAAGAGACATTTAGAAGATATCCTATCGGAATACAGAATTTTGAGGATTTACGTAATAATGATTGTGTGTATATTGATAAAACTGCATTAATTTATCATTTGACTCATACAAATAAGATTTATTTCCTTAGTCGTCCGCGTCGCTTTGGAAAAAGTCTTCTAGTCTCTACTCTTGAAGCTTATTTTTCTGGAAAGAAAGAGTTGTTCGAAGGATTGGCTATGGAACAGTTAGAGAAAGAATGGACTGTTTATCCTGTGTTGCATATTGATTTTAGTAGAACGAAATACACCACAATCGAAGATTTGCAAGAGCAATTGAATCTTTATCTAAGCGAATGGGAGAGGACTTATGGGAAAAATGAAGAAGAAACGAGCTATGCAGCCCGTTTAACCGGTTTGCTTCAACGAATCTACCAACAGACAGGAAAGCAGGCTGTTGTATTGATTGACGAATATGATGCACCTTTATTGGATAGTAATAGCGACTCTGCTTTACAAGGACAATTGCGAACTGAAATGCGGAAGTTTTTCAGTCCTCTTAAAGCGCAAGGGCAATATCTTCGTTTCTTGTTTCTGACAGGAATCAGCAAGTTCAGTCAGATGAGTATATTTAGTGAGCTGAATAACTTGCAGAATATCAGTATGAGCGATGATTATAGTGCTATTTGTGGTATTACAGAGCAAGAGTTGCTAAGTCAGATGCAACCGGATATTGAGAGGATAGCTCAAGCGAATAATGAAACCTATGAAGAAGCTTGTCGGCATTTGAAACGACAGTATGACGGTTATCATTTCAGCAAGATTTGTGAAGATATTTACAATCCGTTCAGCCTTTTCAATGCATTTTCGCAAAGAGATTATAAGAGCTTTTGGTTTTCTACCGGCACGCCTACTTTCTTGATTGAAATGTTACAGCGAATGGACTTCAGTCTTAATCTATTGGAAAAGATGGAAGTGAAAGACGAAGATTTTGATAAAGCGACAGAGGTTATCACCGATCCGATTCCTGTACTTTATCAGAGTGGTTATTTGACTATCAAAGGATATGAACCTCTTTTTCGTACATACACATTAGGTTATCCGAACGAAGAAGTTAAAATAGGCTTTATTGAGACTCTGATCCCTTCCTATCTCAATCAACCGACACGAGAAAGTAACTTTTATGTAGTCTCTTTTGTAAGAGACCTGATGAAAGGTGATATTGAGCAGTGTCTTCTTCGTACTCGTTCTTTCTTTTCTTCCATACCTTATGATTTGGAAAACAATCAGGAAAAACACTATCAAACCATATTCTATTTGTTATTCCGTTTGATGGGGCAATATGTGGATGTAGAGGTTAAGAATGCCATTGGTAGGGCCGATGTGGTAATCAAGATGCCCGATGCAATTTATGTGCTTGAGTTTAAGGTAGACGGAACTCCCGAAGAAGCGTTGGCACAAATTAATAGTAAACAATATGCCATACCTTATGAGATAGACCATCGTAAGGTTGTTAAAGTTGGAGTGAATTTCGATAGTGTAACGCGGACTTTGGGACAGTGGAAGATAGAATATTCTTAGTAGAAAGAAATTGAAACATATATACTTGGAATCAAACATTTTCTGCTTACCTTTGTTAGCATGAAACAAGATAACAAGAAAGGAGACGAACTTATGCCAAGTAATTATATTCGTTTCGATTGGGCTATGAAGCGTTTATTGCGTAATAAAGCCAATTTTGTAGTTCTTGAGGGCTTTCTAACTACTCTTTTGAATGAAAAGAAAGTCATTCAGAAACTGTTGGAGAGTGAAAGCAATCAAGAAGATGAGTTTGATAAGTATAATCGTGTAGATATGCTTGCTGAAAACTCGAAAGGTGAACTTATTTTGATTGAAGTTCAGAATAACAATGAGTATGCTTATTTCCAACGTATTCTGTTTGGTACTTCTAAATTAGTGACCGAGTATATTAATCGTGGAGAAGGCTATTATAAGGTACGTAAAGTATATAGTGTCAATATTGTCTATTTTTCTTTGGGTAGTGGTAAAGATACCGTATATCACGGTAAAACGGAATTCCGGGGAATTCATCAGGGAGATATGCTTGAACTGACTCCTTTTCAAGAACAAACTTTTAAAGTGGATACAGTAAGTCAACTTTATCCTGAATATTATATTTTGAAAGTCAATGATTTTAATCAGGTAGCTAAAAGTCCGTTGGAAGAATGGATCTATTATCTGAATACAGGTGATATTCCTGATAGTGCGACTGCTCCAGGTTTAACAGAAGCCCGTGAACGATTAAAACTTGACAAGATGACTAAAGCGGAACTTGAGGCTTACTATCGCCATTTGGATAATATTGTAATATTAAAGGATAATATATTCACTGAACGTGCTGAAGGTCGTGCAGAAGGTCGTGAAGAAGGACGCGCAGAGGGTCATGCTGAAGGTCGTGTAGAGGGTCGTGTGGAAGGAATTAATGAAGGCCGTCTGGAAGAGAAAAGGGAAACTGCAAGCAATATGAAGACTCTGAATATTCCTCTTGATGTTATTTCGCAAGTCACAGGCTTGTCCATAGAAGAAATAAAGGCGTTGTAATAAACGCCTCTATATAATTGTTAGTATCCTATATCATCTTAGACATGATATAGGATTTTTTTATATATGGAAGTCTTGAAATGAGAACATACATAAAAATAGGATATCTTATGCGTTTCTCCTGCTTGAATTTAAGACAGAGTCTTGTATGCAGATAAATATGTGAGTAATTAGGGATTATGGAAATCTGTGGTGCTTTGTTTTTAGGTTATTTGGATGCTTATTGTTTGCTGTAAAGAGGTTATTTGCGGATATTCGTTTGACTATTTGATAAATACTTTCTTTTTGCTATATTTGATTTGGATGGGATATAGTGTGAAATAGCTGAAAATATACCGATAAACTCGGGTCTCACCGATGAATGTATTGTTCCTCGGTGAGGAAGGAAGCGACGCACACCGGGCAACGAGTCGTTCCTCGGTGAGGAACAAAGCTTAGTTAGCGGTAAATAATTCGTTTTTTATCTCTTATTTATGTAATATTTAGTCTGATAACGGTATATTCTTGCATTGATTTATGCATTTATTTCTCTCTTTGCTTCATTTTTACTTTAAAATTAAACAGGTAAATCTTAAAAATAGGACAGATGCTTTTACTATGGATGAAAAGGTTGATAACTTATTCTCTAACGTCCCTGCTAGAAAATCGCAGGAATATGATTTTTGTAGTATGGTATTATCTGTCTAACTCGTCAATTCATGTAAAAAATGTTATCTTTGTGCTCGAAAAGGATATAAAATGAAACATGATGAGAACTAAAAATGTTATTCTGTTAGTTGCTATTGCTTGTATTGGTGGAGTTGCATTCTTTTTTGCCTGCAAGTATATTTATGAATTTAAGTTATCTGCCCTTAAAGAGAAGGCGAAAAAAGCTTTTATTGAGATAGTTGATCAGGAAGTGAAAAGTAGAGATTTACAAGTTCCTTTTTCTTTTTATTCAGACTCTAAGTTTTTGAATGTCGCAGATGTGCCAGATTCTGTCTTTTTGGAAGATGAGTTCGGTAAACATTATTATCGTTTGGATCTTCAAAAACATTATATGAATATAACTGATAATACCAACGTACGTGCCATGCATAGTTTTACGTTTGGAAAGAAGCCTCTTTTGCCTGATTCATTAAACGTGATCTGGAAAGAATATTTGTCGAAATCACATATCTTTAATAAGTCTGCTTTATGTATATCAACTACTGATGAACAAGGTAATACTAATTCTTTGAATACAGTTCAGAGTGAATGGGCGAATCCCTCAACCTTAATGTTTACGATTTATCTAGGTTATGCTTGTGAAATAGAAGTGAAGGGATATCTCTATTGTACTGTATGGAGTCTGATCCATATGGAGATTACACTATTTTTGTTGTTATGTATTATAAGTGTTTATATGACCTATAAGATTTGCATAGTAGCTTTAAAGAAAGTTTCAGCAATGCGACAAAAAGAAATTGTAGAAATACCAATTGTAAAGCTAGTAAAGGAAATCAATGGGACTCCTATACGCTCCTACGTTTTGCATGATAATATAATATTTTATGCTGAACAACAAAAGATAGAGAAAGATGGATATACCAAAAAAGTTTCGGCTCAATCTAGCCATTTGTTAGAGCTTTTTTTGCAAAGGAAGGAAGAAGGATATATTTTAAGTGATGATGATATAATGAAAAGATTGTGGCCAGATGGAAGCGGTGATATTTATAGAATTCATAAAGCTATAACTCGTTTACGTTCCATTATTTATGATTTTGATACTTCGATAGAAATAAAAAGAGGCGTAGAAACTTATCAATTGCTTCTTTGATGCAAACAAATTGTCTTCTCAAAAATGCTGATTTCATCGGTGTTTTTCCGTAAAAAAATAGTTGGTCCGATATGGTCCGCTATTTTTTTTTGCTATCTAATCCTTGTCCGCTACTTTTGACTACATAATTAATCTTGTAAGTGAAAGTAATATGAAAAAATTAGTAACTATTTTCTTTGTATGTATTGTAGCGATCGTGGCTGTTAAAAATCTAGGTATTCATGATAAGCAAGTAAGTTCATTGCTTTTATATAACGTAGAAGCTTTAGCTGCTGGTGAAAGTGTGGGTAGTTGGAAATGTATAGGCGTAGGTTCTGTAGATTGCCCTGTATCTCATATTAAAGTTGAATATGTTTTGGGGGGATACAGCCTTGAGGAATAATGTAATCTTCTTGTTTCTTTTCTTTGTTTTTCTGTCTTGCAGTACAAAGTATAAGGAATATGGAGGAAATGTATCTTTTTATTCAGAGTTTCCACAAAAAAAAGAACTAAAAGGAGAAGTAATAGAGCTTGATACGGCTTTATTACGCTATCCGTTTAGGATACGAATCAAAGGAGATAAAGCCATTGTAATGGATTTACATGGTCTTGATCATTATGGACACTTATTCCAATATCCTAGTTTTCAGTATTTATCTTCTTTTGGCAAGCGTGGTGATTCACCTACAGAAATGTTATCAATGGAGAATTTTCGTTTGCAGGATTGTGGAGTCTGGACATTGGATGCCAATAAAAGTGAATTAACTAGGTTAGACTTTTCTTCATCCGGTGATTCGCTGCTTCGTGACGAAACGGTAACATTGGATGAAGATATACTTCGACCACTTGATTTTGCTATATATAATGATACAATGTTTATTATTCCTGACTATTCCGGTGAAAATCGTTTATGTCGAGTTAACCGTAAGGGGAGGCTTATAGATAAGATGGGGATTATCCCGACTATTGATGAAAAAGCATTGAAAAATGCTCGTCCAGCGTTAGCCCAAGCATGGAGGAGTTTCCTTGACTACAATCCTAACAATGGAATATTGGCGGCAGTTACCCAATTGGGAGAAGTTGTTGAGGTCTATAATTTGAAAGATAGTACCCATGGTGTTCGTATAGGTGAGCATGGTGAACCTGAATTCAAAATATCAGATGGATATGGTATACCGACGGGAATTATGGGATTTAGTGATGTACAAGTAACAGATAGTGCCATTTATGCAGTATTTCATGGAACAGCTTTTAAGGAGATAGCAAGACAAAGTGGAAGGCTTCCTGACGGAGGAATGTATATTTACGTATTTAGCTTGCAAGGAGAACCATTATGCAAATATGTGCTCGACCATTATATATATGGCATTTGGGTGGATGAAGCTACTAAAACGATAATAGCGACAGATGTAAATAATGATCAGCCAATACTTAAATTTAGCTTTGGCTGAATGAGATAATTAACTTGATTAGAAAGGAGCAGGATGATGAGTTTGTTCATCTTGCCGGATTTGCTTACATATCACCTGTTTCTAAACCTTTAAAAAGATTTCGATGCAAACATAAGAATAAAAAATTAATGTAGCAAATTATTGCTATTCTGTTGAAAGGATAGATACAGAAAAAATGATTTTTTTTACTAATATAAAGAATTAAAAATGAAAAAGAAATTATTAAGTGTAATAGCTGTAGTTGCAGTTGCAATATTTGCTGGATATAATGTATATGTATCACAACACGATGTAGAATTATCAGATCTATTTCTTACTAATGTAGAGGCTCTAGCAAATGCTAGAGAATCAGATAAAGGATGTAAACTTAATTTGATTAGTATCTGTGAAACAAGTAATAGTGATCATTATTTATATCGTAATAGATA
>ENA-OXEV01000364-OXEV01000364.1-human-gut-metagenome-genome-assembly--contig:-NODE-364-length-18536-cov-7.08122_pt1 | contig 18536 bp, 13 predicted proteins | sample MGYA00249833_ERZ652260 | MGnify/ENA primary metagenome ERZ652260 (study PRJEB26925, sample SAMN05826808) | human gut metagenome | biome: ENVO:2100002; feature: ENVO:00000062; material: ENVO:00002003...
GGCCACGATCCAAAGTGCGCAACTTTTCGGGCACTACCCATACGTGACAAGCTTATCAAGAAGGGTGAATGCTAATTCCCAGCAAAAAGATAGACGTTAACGCACTTCTGTCAAGCTTATCAAGAAGGGTGAATGCTAATTCCCAGCTCGAAATTCAACGTGAACATGCTCAGCACAAGCTTATCAAGAAGGGTGAATGCTAATTCCCAGCTTCGCCATGGCCGCACGCTACCACCATGCCAAGCTTATCAAGAAGGGTGAATGCTAATTCCCAGCCGTTCGTCGCCATCGACGTTAAAGCCGTACAAGCTTATCAAGAAGGGTGAATGCTAATTCCCAGCTTCGGTATGCACCGGTTTACCGGTTTCGCAAGCTTATCAAGAAGGGTGAATGCTAATTCCCAGCGACCGGGACGGCATCAACCTCATGATTCCAAGCTTATCAAGAAGGGTGAATGCTAATTCCCAGCGAGGATTCGGGCAAGATCATCCAGTTCGCAAGCTTATCAAGAAGGGTGAATGCTAATTCCCAGCTACCTGAAGGAATCGCGCACGACGCTAACAAGCTTATCAAGAAGGGTGAATGCTAATTCCCAGCTATATTATATATATCAAGCAAACGGCTTGACAAGCTTATCAAGAAGGGTGAATGCTAATTCCCAGCTCCACCGACGTGATGGACAACTACACGACAAGCTTATCAAGAAGGGTGAATGCTAATTCCCAGCGCCCGGAGGGATCATACAGCCCGGTGACCAAGCTTATCAAGAAGGGTGAATGCTAATTCCCAGCTGTTCTTGCGCGGCCTTCCCCGCCGACACAAGCTTATCAAGAAGGGTGAATGCTAATTCCCAGCGGCAGTGGCGTGAGGAGATCAATCGTTTTCAAGCTTATCAAGAAGGGTGAATGCTAATTCCCAGCCTTACGCGCATCGGTGATATCTGTTTCACAAGCTTATCAAGAAGGGTGAATGCTAATTCCCAGCCCTTGATGTCAACGGTGATGTTCTTCGCCAAGCTTATCAAGAAGGGTGAATGCTAATTCCCAGCACGCGGAAACTGTAGAAGTGCCCGCGAACAAGCTTATCAAGAAGGGTGAATGCTAATTCCCAGCCAGTGTTGCCGCTTTTTCGGGGGTGTCGCAAGCTTATCAAGAAGGGTGAATGCTAATTCCCAGCGTAAAGGGTGGCGTTTTGTCGAAGTCACCAAGCTTATCAAGAAGGGTGAATGCTAATTCCCAGCGTCGTGTCGGTATCACCGTCACCGTCACCAAGCTTATCAAGAAGGGTGAATGCTAATTCCCAGCGGTCAAGTAGGGTCATGCGGGGTCAAGTCAAGCTTATCAAGAAGGGTGAATGCTAATTCCCAGCGGTTGGTTCGATGATGCAACACCTATACCAAGCTTATCAAGAAGGGTGAATGCTAATTCCCAGCTTATCAATGAAGTTGCGGACGATGTTCGCAAGCTTATCAAGAAGGGTGAATGCTAATTCCCAGCCGCGAACTTAACGGGGAGCCGGCGTTCCCAAGCTTATCAAGAAGGGTGAATGCTAATTCCCAGCTCGTCGTCCATCTCTGTACCTCGGTTTCTCAAGCTTATCAAGAAGGGTGAATGCTAATTCCCAGCTCCATGACCGCGTCCATCACCTCATGCCCAAGCTTATCAAGAAGGGTGAATGCTAATTCCCAGCCGTTCCCCAGTGGGGTGAGTGTGATGCCCAAGCTTATCAAGAAGGGTGAATGCTAATTCCCAGCCATCGAGACGACGCGCGAACTTGAGGCCCAAGCTTATCAAGAAGGGTGAATGCTAATTCCCAGCACCGATTGCAACGCGAATATCCCGGGTATCAAGCTTATCAAGAAGGGTGAATGCTAATTCCCAGCTCCTGCAACTCCTCCTTGCGGGCCTTCACAAGCTTATCAAGAAGGGTGAATGCTAATTCCCAGCGCCAACGGCGCGTACACCGGCAACTTCACAAGCTTATCAAGAAGGGTGAATGCTAATTCCCAGCAAGAAGACCGCGACTATCGGCTACCAGGCAAGCTTATCAAGAAGGGTGAATGCTAATTCCCAGCGTGGGAATCCTGTTGAAGTGGGGTGAGGACAAGCTTATCAAGAAGGGTGAATGCTAATTCCCAGCAGGAGGTTCAACGCAAGTATTTCACGGCCAAGCTTATCAAGAAGGGTGAATGCTAATTCCCAGCAGTCATTTGGTGTGCCTTTCACGATGATCAAGCTTATCAAGAAGGGTGAATGCTAATTCCCAGCTTGCATACGATGTCGAATATCCCCTCTCCAAGCTTATCAAGAAGGGTGAATGCTAATTCCCAGCTGTCCTGCATTTCGTGCAAGACCGCTTCCAAGCTTATCAAGAAGGGTGAATGCTAATTCCCAGCTGTACGCTGACGAGTTTCCTGTTGCTCACAAGCTTATCAAGAAGGGTGAATGCTAATTCCCAGCCGGCCCAACGGAGGTAGGTGCTGCGATGCAAGCTTATCAAGAAGGGTGAATGCTAATTCCCAGCCCAGTTCGACGCGTAGGCGCGAGTGTCCCAAGCTTATCAAGAAGGGTGAATGCTAATTCCCAGCCCCTTGCGCGTACTGTGCTTGTAGGTGGCCAAGCTTATCAAGAAGGGTGAATGCTAATTCCCAGCCGTAAACCTTGTTAAACAAGTTGTCAAACAAGCTTATCAAGAAGGGTGAATGCTAATTCCCAGCCTGTGGCTTCTTCACCTTCGGCACCTTCCAAGCTTATCAAGAAGAGTGAATGCTAATTCCCAGCTTTTCTCCAGCACACGGACGTAATCGGCCAAGCTTATCAAGAAGGGTGAATGCTAATTCCCAGCCCAAGTGTGGGCCGAACTCAACAACTAAGCAAGCTTATCAAGAAGGGTGAATGCTAATTCCCAGCTCAATTCCGCGTCAACTTTCCAGCACATCAAGCTTATCAAGAAGGGTGAATGCTAATTCCCAGCTATGGTGTAGCCAACAACAAAAACAAACCAAGCTTATCAAGAAGGGTGAATGCTAATTCCCAGCCCCTTGCGCGTACTGTGCTTGTAGGTGGCCAAGCTTATCAAGAAGGGTGAATGCTAATTCCCAGCCGGGTAACAAGGTGGACATGCTCATTGACAAGCTTATCAAGAAGGGTGAATGCTAATTCCCAGCTAGAAGTGCAGATTCCGTTCCTGCAAACCAAGCTTATCAAGAAGGGTGAATGCTAATTCCCAGCAGGACGTGCAACGCAAGTATTTCAAGATCAAGCTTATCAAGAAGGGTGAATGCTAATTCCCAGCTCGTCGATGTGTTCCAAGAGGTTTGGTGCAAGCTTATCAAGAAGGGTGAATGCTAATTCCCAGCTATTGTTCGGGTGCGATGGTGATGATCACAAGCTTATCAAGAAGGGTGAATGCTAATTTTGAATGCTGGAATGCTTGGGTTGATTTGGCTGATTTAGCTGTGATGGCCGCTGCGGGAATGGCCCTTGCGCGGTTGGCGGCAGAGGTTGCGGCGCGGATTGCGGCACTGATTGTTGTGCCAATTGCGTCTGCGGTGAAAAATATGGCGACGGCTGTGTCTGACTGTTTATCGGCGGATGTTCCGGCTCAGGTTGTGGCTGGAATGGAGAATATTGCGGTTGCGCCATTGTATGCCCCTGCCCCTTCATTGCCATTTCATTGGCGCATGGCGAGGGCTGAAAACCAAGATGATGAATCCTGCATGAGTTATCCGTGATTCCTGTACGTTGGTACAGCGCGGAAGGTTGAGCAGCCGACATATGCAGGCTTGTCGGTTCAACTGAATATCTTTAAACTATGACTTCCAATACCCTTCGTATGTCAACCATGTTCCTGCGCACCCTGCGCGAGGACCCCGCTGATGCCGATGTCGATTCAGCCAAGCTGCTGCAGCGCGCCGGCTATATCCGCAAGGCCGCACCCGGTATCTGGACCTGGCTGCCGCTCGGTCTGCGCGTGCTGAACAAGATCGAGGCCATCATCCGCGAGGAGATCAACGGCATCGGCGCCCAGGAAGTGCACTTCCCGGCCCTGCTGCCGCGCGAACCCTACGAGGCCACCCATCGCTGGGAGGAGTACGGCGATAACATCTTCCGTTTGAAGGATCGCCACGAGGCCGATTACCTGCTGGCCCCCACCCACGAGGAGATGTTCACCCTTCTGGTCAAGGACATGTACTCCTCTTACAAGGACCTGCCCGTCACCCTGTACCAGATCCAGACCAAGTACCGCGACGAGTTCCGTCCGCGCGCCGGCCTGATCCGTGGTCGTGAATTCGTCATGAAGGACGCCTACTCCTTCACCATCGATGAAGAAGGCATGCGCAAGGCCTACTATGACGAGCGCGGCGCTTACGAGCGTATCTTCCAGCGTCTTGACCTGAAGTACGTACCTGTGTTCGCCATGTCCGGCCCGATGGGCGGCTCCGCATCCGAGGAGTTCCTGGCTCCGATGCCGATCGGCGAAGATACCTTCGCGCTGGCGCCTTCCGGCAAGGCATGGAATGTGGAGGCCCTGAGCACTCCGGAACTACCGGAAATCGATGCTTCCACCACTCCCGCCGCTTCCAAGGAAGCCACCCCGGATGCCAAGACCATCGATAACATGATCGAGCGTGCCAACGCCGACCACCCGCGTACTGATGGCCGTGAATGGCAGGCTTCCGACATCCTCAAGAACGTGGTGATCACCGTCAAGCACCCTGAGGATGAAGAGCATGACGAGCCGTGGCGTGAAGTGATTGTCGTCGGCGTGCCCGGCGACCGTACGGTGGATATGAAGCGACTGGAAGCCCAGTTCGCGCCCGCCGAACTTGAGGAAGCCACTGAGGAAGACCTGAAGCAGCACCCCGAACTGGTGCCCGGTTACATCGGACCGATGGTGCTTGGCCCGCAGGCCGAGGCTGCTGGCGTGAAGAACCCGGTTCGCTACCTGATCGACGCGCACGTGGTCAAGGGTTCCGCTTGGTTCACTGGTGCCGATGAGAACGAGGTCGACTACTACAACCTGGTGTACGGCCGTGACTTCAAGGTCGACGGCGTGGTGGAAGCCGTTGAGGTTCGCCACGGCGACATGAGCCCGGATGGTTCCGGTCCGTTGAGCTTCGAGCGTGGTGTGGAAATCGGCCAGGTGTTCCAGCTGGGTCTCAAGTACTCCAAGGCACTGGACCTGAAGGTGCTCGACCAGAACGGCAAGGCCGTGCCGGTGTGGATGGGCTGCTATGGCATCGGTGTTTCCCGCGTGCTGGCCTGCATCGCCGAAACACACCACGACGAAGCCGGCTTGGCTTGGCCGTCCGTGATTGCCCCGGCCGCCGTGCACGTGGTGGCCACCGGCAAGGACGCCGTGGCGTTTGAAGGTGCCGAGAAGCTGGTCGCCGAGCTTGAGGCCAAGGGCCTTGAGGTTATTTACGATGACCGCAAGAAGGTGTCTCCGGGCGTCAAGTTCAAGGATGCCGAGCTGATCGGCGTGCCGCTGGTCGCCGTGGTCGGCCGCGATTACGTCAACGACGGCACCATCGAACTGCGCGACCGCAACGGCGAAAACAAGGTCGCCGTGCCCGCCGCCGAAGCCGCCGACGCGCTCGCCGAGCGCTTCGCCGCCCTCAGTTGAGTCCCACTTACTCAGCCTCGGCGTTAATCGCATCAAGCGCCATTCTGCCCAGTCGCAGAATGGCGCTTTGCTGTGGATAACCGAAACTTATCCACATTCTTAAAAATTCAACTGCGTCACAGTATCCACATTTGCCAGTTGCCCTTGTGCACTTCAAACGTCATGCCTCACAGTGGAGGTACCGCTGGGGCGTGCAAGCCGGCAATGAAGCCGGAGACAGGCTCCGGCGGTCCACATCCAAACAACAGGCCAGCAGGCCGAGGAAAGGACCGATCATGGCAAATCAACAAGCAGCAGTGACCGTCACCGGCTTTGTGGCCGGTGATCCGACACTAGGCGGAACCGAGAGCTTCCGCGTGCTGACATTCCGTATGGGCAGCACGCGCAGTCGACTCAACCCGACTACCAGACAATGGGAGGATTACGGAACCGCATGGGTGGGCGTCAAAGCGTTCCGTGCTTTGGCCGTGAACGCCGCCAGTTCGGTTCGCCGCGGTGACCGCATCATTGTGGTCGGCTCACTCATCACCGAGCAGTGGACCAATGAGCAAGGCGAACCGCGCAGTAGAACCGTTCTCGAAGCCACCAACATTGGGCATGACCTGACCTTCGGCACCACGTCGCTGATCAAGCCACAGCGTGCCGGTAATGGGAACGGAGGCAATGGTGGCAACGGTAACGGCAATGCCAACGGTGCCGTCGAAGGTATGGATGGCGGAAACGGGCAACGAGCATCGTCGCCGTACGTTAGGCCAACGCAATATGGCGCGGGCGGTGCCGCATCCGGTGTGGGTATTGACCCGTATGCGACCTCGTCGGAATCTGGCCCCGTCGAATTTGGGGTCACCTCCGATTCCGGCCAATCGCCGTCGCCATCAACCGAGTCCGCGGCCGTGGCCGATGCCGTCATGTCGCAACCGGACGCCGACACCAATCAACCACAGCCCGTGGCCCAACAAACCTACGTCGACGGTTTCGCCGAATCTTCCAATCCCAGTGATTCCGAATTCTGAGTGCCAACCATACATCATGAAAAACCGCTGTGTTCGCCTGTAATCGAGGCAAACACAGCGGTTTTCCTTTACATAACGGGGATTACCAAATACGCACACGGTCCTTGGGCGCGAGCCACATGGCGTCGCCTTCGGTCACGCCAAAGGCATCGTAGAAGAGGTCCACGTTGCTGGCGATGCCGTTGGTGCGGAATTCGGCCGGAGAATGCGGGTCGATCTGCAGGTACTGTTCGGCCAGCTCGTCGCGGTTCTTGGTGCGCCAGATGGAGGCGTAGCTCAGGAAGAAGCGCTGCAGGCCGGTGAATCCGTCCATTTCGGGGGCGGTATCGAGCAGTGCCTTGATGGCGGCGGGGGAGCCGTCTTCTTTGGCGTCGGACTTACCTGCCGCCTTGCCGAGCGCGAATGCATACGCCTTGAGCGCGATGTTCACGCCGCCCAAATCGCCGATATTCTCGCCGATGGTCAGCGCGCCGTTCACGTGCGGTGCCTTATCAGGCTCGTCAGCGTACTTCTCGGCCAGCTGCAGCGGCACAAAGCTGTTGTACTGGGCGATCAATGCGCCGGTACGGGCCTCGAAGTTCTTGCGATCCTCGTCGGTCCACCAGTTGTTGAGCTTGCCGTCGCCGTCGTACTGCGAACCCTGATCGTCGAAGCCATGGCCGATCTCGTGGCCGATCACTGCGCCGATGCCGCCATAATTCGCCGCATCCTCGGCCTTCGGGTCGAAGAACGGGGGCTGCAGAATCGCGGCCGGGAACACGATGACGTTCATGCTCGGCTCGTAGTAGGCGTTCACCGTCTGCGGATTCATCAGCCATTCGTCCTTGTCGACCGACTTGCCGACCTTGGCCAGCTGATAGCCGGTCTCGTACAGGTTCGCGGCCTTGGCGTTCTCGGCGGGCAGCGCATCCGCGGAAACACTCAGCGCCGAATAATCGCGCCAGTGGTTGGTGTAGCCGATCTTCGGCGTGAACTTGGAGATCTTCTCCAGAGCCTTGGCCTTGGTGTCCTCGCCCAGCCAATCGGAATTGGTGATGGACACGCGGTAGGCGTCAATCAGATTGGCGACCAGCTCTTCCATGCGGCGCTTCGAGCTTTCGGGGAAGTGCAGGCGCACGTATTCGCGGCCCACATCTTCACCACAAATGCCGTTGACCAGGCTCACCGCGCGCTTCCAACGATCGCGCTGCTTCTTGGCACCGGAGAGCACCTTGCCGTAGAAGTCAAAGTTGGTGGTGTCGAAGTCGCGAGACAGGGAGGAGGCGAAGCCCAGAATCATGTGAACACGGGCCCACAGCTTAAGGTCGGCCAGATCGGCCTCGGCCCAGAACGCATCAAGACCAGTGAGGAAGCTCGGCTCGTGCACAATGACGCGCGCGAACACAGACTTGAAATCAATCGGCTGAGCCTTGGCGGCTTCGGCGGCGTCATAAGCGGTCTGCCAAGCGTCGATCCAAGAACCGAGATCGAAGTTTTTCAGCGTGGCGGCCAGATCGGCGTAATCGGTGGGGTTGTAGGTCTTCACCGAGTCGCGCGTGGCCACATTGTCCCAATGGTTGGCGGCGATCTTGGTTTCCACGGCAAGGAAGTGGCGGGCCATGCCGAGCGCGGCTTCGCTGGGAACCGTGGCGGGAGCGTTGCTCTCGTCATCGCCGGTGTTGGACGGCAGCTCATCGCCACCGTTGGACTCGGCGGCGGGCGCGTATCCGGCGTTCACCAGCTGGGTGGCGACCATCGCCACGTATGCTTCGCGCACGGGAGCGTAGTGATCCTCGCGATAGTAGGCTTCATCCGGCAGACAAAGGCCGGCCTGCTCAAGGTGGGCGATGTTGCGGTCCGGGTCGCCCGGGTCGCCGTAAACGGCCAAGCCGAACAGATCGGGGCCGCCGGCTGGGTTGATCGTGCCGAGCATGCGCGTGAGTGCGGCCTTGTCGATGGCGGAATCGATGAGGTCAAGCTCGTCGCGGATTGGGTCAAGCCCGGCGGCCTCTATGGCGTCGGTGTTGAGGAATGAGCGGTACAGGGCCTCAGACTTGACAGCCGGGCAGTCGTCGGCGTCGAGGATGTCGCGTACTTGGTTTTCGGCGTCTTCGGCAAGCTTGTCGAAGGAGCCGTAGCGCGAACGATCGTCGGGCAATCGGTAGGTGTCGATCCATGGGCCATTCACGTAGCGGAACAGGTCGTTGGTCGGCTTGATGACGGAGGAGAACGATGCCGGGTCGATGCCCGACGTCAGCGTTTCGGTTTCGTTGGTCATGGCCCTAAGCCTAATCGCGGCGGGGGAGAAGCGTTGATGGTGCAGATATTGCGTTATGGGCATTGCGCTGTCAGTGAACTAGACAGATTGCCTAATTGTGGTGATGGTTCAAATTAGACAACTTGTCTATCATAGTATGTGGAATCTGAACATGGACCTTGAGCTAAGGAGTTACGATGAGCAATCCGAACGAGGACCAGTGGAATGGCCAGACGGGCCAGCCCAACCAGAGCCAGCCGAACCAGCCGAATCCGGCGGGTCAACCGGGCCAACCGCAGTATGGTGCGTATGACAGCAATCATGGCGGCCAATATCCTCCGCAAGGTGCGCCGGGAGCGCAAGACACTCAGAATCAGCATGCGCAGAACGGCCAGCCACAAGGCGAACCGAACCAGAACCCGTACTACGGCCCGTACGCCTACAATCCGAACTATGACCCGAACGGCCAGCCGGCATGGGGGCCGGACGGTCGGCGGTATCAGGCGGACGGCCAATCGAATAGCCAAGCGGACGGGCAGCCGAATGGTCCATGGGGCGATCAAAGTCAACCCGGCTGGCAGCAGACCAACTGGTATGTCGGCAATTTCAGTCCATTCCGCCTGATCGAGGAATGGCTGCCGGAAAAAGCCAAGACCAAGATTCGCATCATTTACGGCGTGGTGGGCGTGGCCGCCATCGCCTTGGGCGCTGCGCTGTTGCTGGTGCCGAACAAGACGCTGGCTTTGGCCGCATTGTTGCTCGGCGTGTATTTCGTGATTTCCGGCGTGGTGCGCATCGTCAGCGCTCTCGTGGAGCCGGGTCTGCCGGGCGGCTGGCGTGTGCTGGACGTGTTCGTCGGCATTCTGCTGACCTTTGGCGGCGTGGTGGTTGTGCGCAACTACGGCATGACCGGTCAGACGCTGGCATTACTCATTACTTTGATGGTCGGTTTCGGATGGATTATGGAAGGCGTGCTGTCGCTGGTTGAATCGTGGCGTATCCCGCATTCCGGCTGGGCCATCGCCTATGCCATCATCTCGATTATCGCCGGCTTCGTGGTGCTGATGAGCCCGCTGAGCTCCGCCGTATTCATGATTATCTTCGGCGGATGCGCCATGGTGGTGATGGGGATTACTTCAGTGATTCGCGCGTTCACTTTCGGCAAGCGTCGCAAGTAATCTCACGCTTCATGCAACCAGTCCCCAGACAATCAATCCAAAGCGCCCGTGCAGGCTATGTGCTGCCGGGCGCTTTTTCTCGGCCTTGGCTATTAATGGGCTGCGAGTGGATTTCAGGTAGGCTTCTGGCGGTTGACCTCGGGCTGGTCTAGAGTTGAGAACAAGTCTCAACAAGGTAGAAAGAATCTCATGATCGAACTGAAAACCCCTCGTGAAATCGAGGAAATGAAGCCGGCTGGTCGTTTTGTCGGCGGCATTCTGAAGGAACTGCAGGAGACCACCAAAGTTGGTACCAACCTGCTCGAAATCGACGAGTTCGTCCACAAGAAGATCGTGGACCGCAAGGGCGCCGAATCCTGCTATGTTGACTACGCTCCTGACTTCGGCACCGGCCCGTTCGCCCACTACATCTGCACCTCCGTCAACGACGCCGTGCTGCACGGCGTGCCGTACGACTACAGCCTGAAGGACGGCGACCTCGTCTCCCTCGATCTCGCCATCTCTGTGGACGGCTGGGTGGCCGATTCCGCCGTCAGCTTCGTGGTCGGCAAAGACCCGGACCCCGAAGACCTGCGCATCATCAAGTGCACTGAGGAAGCGCTCGCCGCCGCCATCGACGTGGCCAAGCCCGGCAACCGTCTCGGCGACATCTCCAACACCATCGGCGACGTCGCGCGCGAATACGGCTACCCGATCAACCTCGAGTTCGGCGGTCACGGCGTGGGCCACATCATGCACGGCGACCCGCACGTGCCGAACGACGGCCGCGCCCACCACGGCTACAAGCTGCGCGAAGGCCTGGTCATCGCCATCGAACCGTGGTTCCTCAAGACCACCGACGAGATCTTCCAGGATCCGAAGGACGGCTGGACCCTGCGTGCCTCCGACGGCTCGCGCGGCGCCCACTCCGAGCACACCATCGCCATCACCGAGAACGGCCCGATCGTCTTCACCGATCGCACCAACCTCTGATCGGCGTTTGGCGTATGGTAGGTGCCTGATTGGCCTGTGATGGGCGATCAGCGTCTCATTAGCCGTCCGTCTGTTCGCGGTTTTCCCGCGAATTCGAGACGTAACAAGCCGAAGTGCGTTTGCTTTGATAGCATGAGCGCACTTCGGCTTTCGTGTATCGACCGGCATTCGCCAGCGGTAACACAGAAGACATAGAGTACCGAACACTAGTGTTCGCGAACGCGTGAACGTTAATGTTTGGGGTAAGTGGTTCATGAAGAGGAAGGTGCGCGAATGGCAACGGCACAACTTGATGTCGATTCGAACAAGTTCAACCTGCCCGTGGTTAAGGCTAGTGCAGGGCCGGATGGCATCGTCGTTTCCAAACTGCGCAACGATGGCTGGGTAACGCTTGATCCCGGATTCCTCACCACCGCGCAGTGCGAATCGAAAATCACCTACATCGACGGCAAGCATTCGATTTTGCGCTACTGCGGTTACCCCATCGAGCAACTGTGCGAGAACTCCGATTTTCTGGAGGTGGCGTGGCTGCTGCGCCACGGCGAGCTGCCGAGCAGGGCTGAGTATGAGCAGTTCTGTGCGGACATCAATCACAAGACGATGGTTGGCGAAGACTTCCGTACCTTCATGGGTTCGTTCCCGCGCTCCGCTCACCCGATGAGCGTGCTTGCCTCCGCCATCAATGCGCTGGCCACGTTCTACCCGGACACCACCGATATTTCTGACAACGACCAGCTTGATGAGGCCGCCAAGATCATCATGGCCAAGGCCCGTACGATTGTGTCGTACATCTTCCGCCGTCGTCGCGATGAGCCGATGCTGTACCCCGATTACGCGCGCGGCTATGTGGACGACTTCCTGCGCATGTGCTTCGCTGTGCCGTACGAGCCGTTTGAATCCGACCCGCTGTATGTGCATGCTTTGGGTCGTTTGTTGATTATTCATGCCGACCATGAGCAGAACTGCTCGACCTCGGTGGTGCGTATCGCCGGTTCCGCCCACGCCAACCTGTATTCGGCGGTGGCCGCTGGCGTCAATGCGCTGTCTGGTCCGTTGCATGGTGGTGCGAATGAGGCCGTACTGCGCCAATTGAAGGCGATTCGTGATTCCGGCAAGTCTGTGGCCGAGTTCGTGCGTGATGCCAAGGAGAATGGCCAGAAGATTTCCGGCCTTGGCCACCGTGTATACAAGTCGTATGATCCGCGCGCGGCGATTGCCAGGAAGTATCTGGAAAAGATCATGGAGCGCGAAGATACGCAGAAGCTGCCGTCTGACGAGCGCGCGCTGTTCGCCGTGGCCACCGAGCTTGAAGATATTGCGCTGAATGACGAATATTTCGTATCGCGCAACCTGTATCCGAACGTCGACTTCTACACGGGCTTGATTTATCGGGCGATCGGCTTCGATCCGGCCATGTTCACCACGCTGTTCGCGCTGGGCCGCATTCCCGGTTGGATTGCGCAGTACCGTGAGATGTTGGCCGACCCGAATACCAAGATCGGCCGCCCACGCCAGGTCTACACCGGTCCGGTCGAGCGCGATTTCGTGCCGATGGACGAGCGGTGATTGTTGGTTTGAGAAAGCGCTTCGCTGGAGATTCCAGTGAGGCGCTTTCTATATGTACAGCGCAAACCAGCTATGCTGCGACGGCTGCATAAGAACTAGCAGGGCTAGTTCTGAAATTGAAATAATGTGTGCGGTATCGAGGCGCACCGAGGGAAGGCGTACGAAGGTACGTCGACCGAGGGGCAACGAAGATAACGCTCCATTATTTCAATTTCAGTTCTTGTGCAGCTTGGCGTTGAGCTCAATTCCCACCTTGCGGTAGCGGGCTTCGATGCGGCCGTTCACCGAGTTGCGGATAAACAGAATGTTGTCTTTGCCGGAGAGCTCAGCACCCTTGACCACTTCCAGCGGTTCGCCAGCGGCGGCCTTGGCCTTGTCCCAGATGGTGATCTTAGTGCCGGCGGTGATGTACAGACCGGCTTCGACGGTGCAGTTATCGCCCAGAGAGATGCCGATACCGGCGTTGGCGCCGAGCAGCGAGTGCTCGCCGATGGAATTGCGCAGCTTGCCGCCACCGGACAAGGTGCCCATGATGGAGGCACCGCCGCCGATGTCGGAACCGTCACCCACGACCACGCCTTGCGAAACACGGCCTTCGACCATGGAGACGCCGAGCGTGCCGGCATTGAAGTTCACGAATCCGGCGTGCATCACGGTGGTGCCGGAAGACAAGTAAGCGCCGAGGCGCACGCGGTCGGCGTCGCCGAGGCGCACGCCGGTGGGCACTACGTAATCGATCATGCGCGGGAACTTATCCACACCGAACACGTTGACAGTGGCGGCAGGAGCTGCGGCAGGCAGTCCGGCCTGGGAGGCGAAAGCGAGAGCGGCTTCGGTGGAGGCGCGTTCGACGTCGGCCTTGCGCAGCGTGAAGTCTTCAACGGCGAAGGGGCCGTAGTTGGTCCACACCACATTGGCGAGCTGGGCGAAGATGCCGTCGAGGTTCAGCGTGTTCGGCTTGGCCATGCGCATGCTCATCAAATGGAGCTTCAGGTAAGCGTCCGCGGCATTACTGATCGGCTCGTCCAACTGGCTGACGACGAATACCGGCACGCGGCGAATGCCACGGGCGTCGGCCTCATCGTGAGCCAAAGTACCGAAATTGTGGTTCGGGCGATCGGACTCGGCCGGTGCCTCACCGAGATTCAGTTCGGGGTACCAGACGTCCAGGGTGGTGCCGGCGGCGTCTACGCTGGCCAGACCCCAGCCCCATGCGGTACGCTCTTCGCTCATAGTTGCTCCTTATTGTTGTACGCGCTAGTGCACGCTTGTGGACGCGCGATGCGATTAATGATTCCCACCTTAGCCTTATGTGCGCCTAGGTGAGGGACGATGCCCGCGAAATGGCTTGAAATCGTATTTCCCGGTAAAAAATTACCGAGTGTGATTGGCGATGGGATGATAGGTTCTCCGGTGAAATTCGCTGGTGAACAACTCGACAAGGAGGTGTGCGATGTGATGTTGCATCATTCGGGAGCATAGGCTGTGGCCATGCGACGCCCGGCATCATAGAGTTTGCGCTTGAGCGAATCGGGCTCAAGAATCACTACGCGGCCATCCCAGGAATACTGCAATGCCCACCAGAACACAGCGCGTTCGGGAGCATCGACGATGACTTCGAACTGTGTGCCGTCCGGTGAATGTTTGATTTGAGGGTCGTCGAACCATTCGAACACGTTGTTGAGCATGGATTCGTCTCGTACGGCCATGCGGATGCGAATCGGGGCATCGGCTACGGGGTATGGACGGTGGCGCATGAAGTTCACTGCGTCAAAATCAGCTGGTGCTGGTTTTTCCAGTGGCACTGTGCCGTTCCTGCCTTTGGCGCTGACGTTGGCGATTCGGTTGACCACGAAAATGCGGAGGTTGTCTTCGCCATGCAGGTGGCAGATGAGGTAATAGCGTCCGTTCTTGTACACCATCTGGTAAGGGTCGGCGGTGTAGGTAATTCGGCCTGCACCCGTACGGCTTTTATGCGGTATCAAGGTGCCATCCGGTCCGTAATCACGGTATTGGAAGGTTACGCCGTGGCCTTCTTCGATGGCTTGATTCAGCTGGTCGATAGTGGATAGGAACTCACCGTTGATATGCGTGTAGGTGGCCACATGGTCCAGGTAGCCTACTGCCTGCCCGGCGGCGCCTGCGAGCTCGCGGATTTTACCGATGAGGTCGTCCATGGTGTCGAGGCTGATGCGAGATAGGGTAAGACTGTCTAGTAGCAGTCGCATTTCGGCAGTGGACAGGAATGCATCAAGATACCAGCCGGGTTGTGGATTCTTGCATTCGATGCCGGCAAGGTCGCTTTCGGTGAGATGCCCGATATGTCTGCCGAGAAATTCCGTGGAGGTCAGCTTTTTGAGCTGGTTTCGTATGGTCTTCTCGGTCGGCAGCTCGCTTGGATCTTCCAGCTGGTGTTTACGGGCAAGCTCATCGAGTATTTGCCGCACGGTCAGGCCATGCCCAAAGTAACTGTGACGCCACAGCACCTCGAAGATTTCGAGGGTGGTGTTCCCTGCATAGGATTTGCGTTGCGCCGGCTTGTCTGCATCCATACATTAAGGCTACCGCGCGCTTCGTCTAGGATGGAAACGTTGGGTTGAAATACATTCGCTGGAAAGGAGGCTCGCCCATGAGCAAAGGGTATGGTGTGTTTGGCCATGTTCCCGATAATGCGGATGACGATGGCCTCCTGCCTTATGAGGATGATGATTCCGGCGTTTCCTGGGGCCATGCGTTGCGTCGTCGCAATCCTTGGAAAAGAGGAGACGACGAAGATGCCGATTACGACGACGGTCGGTATGACATAGATGACACTGATGACACTAATGGGGGCAGGGGCATCTATGCCGGTAAAAGCGGCGGAGTAGGCGGCATTTCTGGTGAGACGGGTGGAATACTTGGTAGCTCAGGCGCGGCCGGCAGCAGAGACGTAACGTTTGGTGGAACGGACAGTTTGTCCGCCGCCGATGCGGTGATGCCCTATCGTTTCAGGCAAGGACGTTCCGTATGGTTCGACGATGAGGACGAAGGCCATTTCGCCGGGTCTGCGAAGCGTGCCGAAGCCCATGCCGTCCCTATCCTTGCGTTACGCAACGATGTGGAATCGTCATCGTCGAATGCCGTGCTCGCTCGTGCCCGTAGCATTGCGCGCAAAGCGGCCACCATGGTTATCAATCCGGTATACAGCGAAAATCATCGAACCGGGTATGCCGAGCTTGACGGTATTCTACGTGGCACCACCAGCCCATCGAGTAGGTATCGTACCAGCGTGCAATTCGACCTCGATACGGGAGAAGCCGTCGGTGGCAAGTGCTCATGCCCGGCTTACGGCCGTGGCTATGGCATGTGCAAGCACATGATTGCGCTCGCCTTCATATTCTGCGATGATCCGCAGCGTTTTGAAGGCTACCGTGCCGGGGCCGCACGACCGTCTCGGACGCTGATTGACTATATGGAGCACGCCGATAGGCAAGACGCTCAAGCCAAAATTCGTCGTCGCAATGCGGTTATGCGTCGGTTTGATGCCACGCAAGGGAAAAACGGTGCAAATGCTCGGCGTACAAAAAGCGGATACGGCTCTCGTGCCGGCACCCGAGGCGGCGGGTATCAGGGTGACAGCGAGACTGTGGGCTTGGGGCAGGTGCAGCTTGTCCCGATATTGAGTTTCATCGACGGCGTGTGGAGCGTGGAGTTCAAGATCGGCTCGGCTTCCAATGGGTCCAGCTATGTGCTGAAATCGATTCCGCAATTTGTGCTTGCCATGGCGAACGGCGACTATGCGGATTATGGGCAGAAGCTTGCCTTTATTCATACGCCGGATATGCTCGATGATGATTCGCGCCCCCTGCTGGACGTCCTTGATGATGCGATGGCCGTGCGTCGTGCGGCCGAGCAGCAGGACAGGTATTACGGGCATATCGCCATCGACCGTCATCTGACGCTTTCAGCACCGGAAGTGGCCCGGTTGCTGTCCGTACGTGAGGGCAGAGGCGTACAGCTCGTGCTGAACACATGGTTCTCCGGGCAGCCTGCATCGGCGCCAGTTGATGGTGGCGAGCCAGATTTTCTCATGCGCATTGCGCGGCGTGATTTCAATACGTATGGTCCGGATGCCGGATACCTGCTTACCGGAGTGCCAGCGGTGGAAACCGTGATTGACGGCGGCAAGAATGTATGGCTGTTGCTCGCCTCCACTAATCCGGCCGGTGCGGTATCCGCCATGATGGCGGGCTCTCAGCGTAAAAGCGCAGCAGGATGCCGATTCGTCCGTTGCCCGAAACGATTGATTCCGTTGCGAGGACTATTGGGAGACCTGTTTGAACCCGATGGCGAGGGGCAGGTCATTGCCGGCGATGACATCGCCCTATTCGCACGCACGCTATTGCCTCAGCTGGTTGGTGCTGGACTGTTGGAGGCCAGTGAGATTCCTCGCGAGCTGGCTGAATTAAGTCCTACGGAATGCAGCCTCCAGTTTTATCTGGATCGTGATGAGCATGGTGTGCAATGCGAGGTCAAGGCACGCTACGGCGATGCCATTGTCCCGTTGCTACCCGATGGCCCGACGGTGCATGCTGAGGGCGAGCGTTCCATCCCCTTGTCTCGGGGCGTGATTGGGCGTGATTTCGACGCTGAGCATCTTGCGATTGATGTAGTGCGTGAATTCTTTACCATGCCTGACCAGCGCAAGCGCGTTGCGGCCGCCACTCATCAGACGGTGAATGGGTTCCGAACGCCGGCCGCGCGAAAGGCCACCAAAAAATTCGTGTCTGATGCGGCCACTATCGATCGCGATGACACCACGCAGATCGTTCGTCTCTTTGACGAGGGATTGCCGGCACTAAAGGAAGTGGGGGAGGTCTTCACCACACCGGCTTTTGACCGGCTGATCGCGCCCAAGCCACCAAGCGTCAAAGTCGGATTGTCCATCAAAGGCAACTTGGTGGAGATATCACCCCTCGCTGATGAAGTGCCGCCGGACGAAGTGGGTGCCTTGCTATCTTCGTACCGTCGGCGTCAACGATTCCATCAGTTGAAGGACGGCACGCTTGTCAAACTCAGCGGCGCGAATCTCAGCACGTTGGACCGATTGGCCAGCGACCTCGATCTGAGCGAGCAGCAGCTCAACTCCGGGCTGATCGAGTTGCCGGGCGGTCGAGCATTCCTACTGGATGGTGAGCTGCCGGATGACGGCTCCGATGTAGTCAAGGACGCTTCGTTCACCGAATACATCGACGATCTCAAGATCATCGACCCTAAGTCGTATGAAGTGCCGGATAGTCTCAAGCATATTCTGCGCCCTTATCAGGTCGAAGGCTTCCAATGGCTGAACACGTTGTGTGACAAGGGTTTTGGCGGCATTCTGGCCGATGAGATGGGCTTGGGTAAATCCGTGCAGCTTATCGCGTTGCTCCTGTCTCGATATCAGCGGAATACCGGCGAGATGGGCAACGGCAGCCTTGGCCCATCGCTGATCGTGTGCCCGGCGTCCTTGGTGTACAACTGGGGTGCCGAATTCACCAAGTTCGCCCCGAGCTTCAATGCCGTGGTGGTGGCCGGTACCAAAGCCGAGCGCCGTACCGCCATCGGCCGTGCGTTCCGGGCGGATGAACCCACCGTGCTCATCACCTCATACGACCTGCTGCGCCGAGATGTCGATGATTACACCGCCAATGAGCAACGTTTCAATGTCATGGCATTGGATGAAGCCCAGTACATCAAGAATCACACCACGAAAATAGCCAAAGCGGTCAAGGCCGTGGCCGCCGACCATCGTTTCGCCTTGACCGGCACGCCGATCGAAAACCGACTCTCCGAACTTTGGAGCATTTTCGACTTCCTGATGCCGGGGCTGCTCGGCTCATATAAGCGATTCCATGAGCGTTATTAGTTGCCCATCTCCAATGCCCGGGCCGCGGATGGCAGCACGGCTGAAGGTCGGGCCGC
>ENA-OXEV01000377-OXEV01000377.1-human-gut-metagenome-genome-assembly--contig:-NODE-377-length-18003-cov-6.70052_pt1 | contig 18003 bp, 13 predicted proteins | sample MGYA00249833_ERZ652260 | MGnify/ENA primary metagenome ERZ652260 (study PRJEB26925, sample SAMN05826808) | human gut metagenome | biome: ENVO:2100002; feature: ENVO:00000062; material: ENVO:00002003...
GATTCGCGCGTGCCTGTACGGCCAAGACGACAGGCTGTTGGTCATCGTCGGCCCCTGTTCGGTTCATGACCCGAAGGCCGCGCTGGACTACGCGCGCCGATTGGCCAAGCTGAAAGATGAGCTCGGTGAACAGCTGCTCATCGTCATGCGCGTGTACTTCGAGAAGCCGCGCACTACCATTGGCTGGAAGGGCCTGATCAACGACCCGGATATTGATGGCAGCCACAATATTCGCAAGGGCCTGTTGCTTGCTCGCAAAACCTTGCTTGGTGTGCTGAAGGAAGGATTGGCGGCCGCCACGGAATTTCTGGAGCCCACCAGCCCGCAGTTCATCTCGGACGCGGTGAGTTGGGGCGCCATTGGTGCGCGCAACACGGAAAGCCAGATCCACCGCCAATTGGCCAGCGGGCTTTCCATGCCGGTCGGCTTCAAGAACGCCACTGACGGCTCGGTGCAGGCAGCGGTCAACGGTTGCTTCGCCGCTGCTCAGCAGCACACGTTCTTCGGCATTGACCATCTGGGGCGTGCCTGCGCAGTCGAGACCCTTGGCAACCCGGACTGCCATGTGGTGTTGCGCGGCTCGATTCACGGCCCGAACTACGATGCCGAGTCCGTGGCCAAAGCCATGGAAGACGTACGCGCCGAAATGCCCGCCGAATCCGCAGCCTCGCACGGTCTGATTGTTGATTGCTCGCACGGTAACTCCGGCAAGGACGAGCATCGTCAGGCCGAAGTCGTGCGCAATATTGCCAGCAGAATTGCAGCTGGCGAACAGGGTATTACCGGCATCATGATGGAAAGCTTTATTGAAGGAGGCAATCAGAAGGCCGCGCCGCTTGATCAGCTGGTCTATGGCAAGTCGATTACTGACAAGTGCATCAGCTGGGAAGAAACCGAGGCCTTGCTGCGCGAGCTTGCGGAAGCCGTAGCCACACGGCGTTGGCACTGAGTTGCGTCATCGGCTCTCTCGCGGGAGCAATGCAACGAAACGTCTCTACCCCTCAGCCTGCCATTCGGCGGCCACCTCCCCTGACAAGGGGAGCCGAAAGTGTTGTGAAAGGAACTTACGTATGGGTATGAAAACTGTAGCTATTATTGGCGCATTGGATGAGGAAGTGGCGCTGATCGCCAAATCGCTCACGCATGTGACGCACACCGCCAAGGGCAGCCTTGACATCGTGTCCGGCACGGTCGACTCCTTCGGTTCTGACGTCATCAAGGTTGCCGCAACGGGAGGCGGCATGGGACTGGTCAATGCGGCCGCCACCACGCAGCTGCTGATTGACGAGATTGCCCCGGACGCCGTGATTTTCAGCGGCATCGCCGGCAACCTCAACACCCACCTGCACATCAACGACGTGGTGCTCGGCGGCACCCTGCGCTACCTCGACACTGACATGCGGCTCGTAGGCCAGTGGAAGCCCGGCACTGCGGACGCTCCGGTGGAGGAATTCCACTCTGATGACCGTCTGCTGGAAGTCGCCGACGAGGCGCTTGCCAATGCGGGCATTACCCACATCACCGGCATCATCGCCTCCGGCAACTACTTCGTGGACACGCCCCAAAAGGTCGAGGAGGTCATCCGACTCACCGGGGCTGACGCCGTGGAGATGGAAGGCGCCGCCGTGGCACAGGTCGCCGCCCGCAATAACGTGCCGGCACTGGTGATTCGTGCCCTTTCCGACAACGCCGACACCGATTACGAGGTATTCAAGGAGTTCGACATCTCCGAATACGCCGATACCGCCGCCCGTCTGGCTGTCGACATCGTCAAGCGCCTGTAACTGGTCACCTCCAAGTTCGGCGTTGCCGGTGTGGGCTGGTACATGGCTATCATGACTGCCCTCGCTCTGCTCGCTCTGTTCCTGATCAAGGAAAGCAAGGACAAGGACTACGAGCTGTAAATAGAGCTCCCCATATTATGCTCCCGCCAGCGGGAGCATTTTGTTATGTCGTCCCGCCAAAAATGAACAATAGACGAACTTACGTAGTTTGGGCATCTCACTACGCCTTGCACGTTTTACTCTGGAAATCATGGATATCTGGCAGATCGTCGTGATTGTGGTGCTCGCCGCGCTGATACTGGTGTGGGTTGCCGTCATCGCCTACAACAAAGGCCGCGTTTCAGGCCGGCTCGCCGCCGAACAGGACCTGTCCGGCGACGAGGATACGCGTTCTCTATTCGGTGATGATGCGCCCGTGCGCCCCACCGAGCGTCGCCTGATTGAAGTCCTGCCCGAAGCCCTGATTGTTACCGACCGCAACGGCTTGGTCCAATATTCAAGCCCCGGCTCAGTGCCATTCGGCCTGGTCTCCGGCGACCGACTCAACTCGCGCGAAGTCGAGGACATCCTCACTCAGGCCGCCGCCGACGGTGGCGTGCGTGAGCGTGAGGTTCAGCTGCCGGTCAATCGCAATTCCTATCCGTCCTCTAATGGCCGAGGACTGGAGGCCGGCCAGCCACGCCCGTCCAACATGCTGTATTTGCGTGTGCGCATTGGCGATATCGGCGATGACCTGTACGCCATCTTCATCAACGACATGTCCGAGCAGCGCCGTTTCGAGGCCGTTCGCCGTGACTTTGTGACCAACGTTTCGCACGAACTCAAGACTCCGGCCGGTGCCATCTCGCTACTGGCCGAAACCGTGACCGACGCCGCCGATGATCCGGACGCCGTACGGTATTTTTCCGGCCGTATCTCCAAGGAATCCGCGCGCCTGACCGAACTGGTACATCATCTTATCGACTTGCAGAAAGCCCAAAGCCCGCAAAGTGTGATTGATGCGCGGCGCATTTCCGCGCTGGATGTGGCACGCGCTGCCATCGCCGCCAATCAGACCCAAGCCGACTCCCGCCATGTGGATATTCGACTGAGTGTCAACGGACAGTCAGTGCCCACGAAGGTCGAGGAGCCGGCCGATGGCGAAGGTTCCTTGGAAGAATCAGGCAGCCCGGCCACGAGCGGTCCGATGATCAAGGCCGACAAAGAGGCCATGCAAACCGCCGTCAAGAACCTCGTAGAGAACGCCATCCATTACTCGCCCGAACACACCACTGTGGCGGTCGGCGTGGGGGAGCGCGATGGCAAAGTCACCATTCGCGTGGTCGATCAGGGCATCGGCATCCCCGCCAAATCACTGGACCGCATTTTCGAGCGGTTCTACCGGGTCGACCCGGCCCGTTCGCGCGAGACCGGCGGTTCGGGACTCGGCTTGGCCATCACCAAGCACTGCGTGCAGGAGAACGGCGGTCGGATTTCGGTCTGGTCGCGTACGGGGGAGGGGTCGACGTTCACCATCGAGCTGCCGGCCGCCCCGGATGAGGATGACGACGAGGCCCGGCCGGACGAGTCGACACAAGCGTAGGGCCTTGGTTGGTGCCCGATATGGTGCCATTCCATTGCCGCACAATCACACAGTGGGCGAGGTGCGCACACCGTGCGTAGCACAATTACGCAATTACGTACTTTCAGGAAACAGCAGGCTAACGGAGAACAAATGGTTACGATAATGTCGGAAAACTTTGCGCCTATGCGCACGGGAACATACCCAAGAAAGGCTACTATGGCACGCATTCTTATCGTCGAAGACGAGGAATCCTATCGCGAGCCGCTGGTATACCAGCTCACACGCGAGGGGTACGACGTGTCCGCCGCCGCCACTGGCGAGGAAGGTCTGGAACTGTTCACCAAGGGCGGCATCGATTTGGTGCTGCTTGATTTGATGCTGCCGGGCATTGACGGCACTGCACTGTGCCGTCGCATTCGTGAGCAGAGCCGTGTGCCGATTATTATGCTCACCGCCAAGAGCGCCGAAATCGATAAGGTCGTTGGCCTTGAGATTGGTGCGGACGATTATGTGACCAAGCCGTACTCTTTCCGTGAGCTGCTGGCCCGCATCCGTGCCGTGATGCGTCGCAATCAGGCCACGGCCCAGGCTTCCGGCACTGTGGATGACGATATTCCGCTGGTGTGCGGCGATATCGCCATGCAGGTAGGCCAGCATCAGGTCACCGTACGCGGCGAAACCGTGTTCTTCCCGCTCAAGGAATTCGAACTGCTCGAATACCTGATGCAGAACAAGGGCCGTGTGATGACGCGTCACCAGCTGATCGACCGCATCTGGGGTTCGGATTATGTGGGCGACACCAAGACGCTCGACGTGCATGTCAAGCGCGTGCGCTCCAAGATCGAGGAAGATCCGGCGCACCCCAAGTATCTGACTACCGTGCGCGGTCTCGGATACAAGATCGATACTCCCGCGGAGTAAATGGAAGGCGGCCTTCGGGCCGCCTTTTTTGTTGTGGATTGGGGGCTCGCCGCAGGCGAGCCCGCTCCAAAAACTACGTAGCCTCAACGTAGCCCACAAACATCCAAGTGTTCATCTTCTGTTTACTGATTTCGGTTTTGGGCCCTTGAAACCACCAATACGCTTGTAGTTGTCATGAATTGACCGGGCAGCGCTGAGCCGCCCGCGAATAGTTGATAGAGGGATTAAGTAATAATCATGCAGAAGAACATCCTCGTTCGCTCCATTGCCGCTCTGTCCGGCATTGTGATGCTCGCTTCCGTGGCCGCCTGCGGCGATAACACTGCCGCCACGACCGACAACAGCTCCTCCTCCGATTCCACTTCCAAGTCCACCCCGATCTCCGGCAACTTCTCGGGCGCCGGCGCCTCCTCTCAGCAGGCCGCCGTTGAAGCCTGGATCGCCGGCTTCCAGGGCACCAACCCTGAGGCCAAGATCGCCTACAACCCGTCCGGTTCCGGCGCTGGCGTGCAGACCTTCCTGACCGGTGCCACCGCTTGGGCCGGCTCCGACAAGGCCCTTGCCGATGACGAAGTTGAGCAGTCCAAGTCCGTGTGCACTGAAGGCACCGCCTTCGATGTCCCGGTCTACATCTCCCCGATCGCCGTGGTCTTCAACCTCAAGGGCGTTTCCGATGCCGGCAAGCACATCAACATGGACGCTGCCACCATCGCCAAGATCTTCGACGGCAAGATCACCAAGTGGAACGATCCGGCCATCGCCGATCAGAACAAGGACCTGAAGCTGCCCGACACCGCCATCACCGTGGTGCACCGCTCCGATAAGTCCGGCACCACCCAGAACTTCGTCTCCTACTTCAAGGACGTCACCCCTGACAACTGGACCTACGACCTCTCCGAGAACTGGCCGAACGAGGTTGGCCAGGGTGCCAAGGGCACTTCTGGCGTGATCTCCACCGTCAAGCAGGCCGACGGCACCATCGGCTACGCTGACTTCTCTCAGGTCGGCGACCTGGGCACCGTGGCCGTCAAGGTCGGCGACAAGTACAACGAGATTTCCGCCGAGGCCGGCTCCAAGGTCATTGGGGATTCCAAGCAGGACGACACCGTTAAGGGTGACAACCGCATCGTCATCAAGATCAACCACGCCACCGAGGCCGAGGGCGCTTACCCGATTGTCCTGGTCTCCTACGACATCGTCTGCCCGGCCTACAAGGACACCAAGCAGGCTGAGTTCGCCAAGGCTTGGCTGACCTACGTGACCTCCGACGAGGGCCAGAAGGCCGCTCAGGATGCCGCCGGCACCGCTCCGCTGCCCTCCTCCCTGAAGTCCGAGATCACCAAGTCCATCGAGGCCATCAAGACCAAGTGATGACGTCGGCCCGCAAGGGTCGTGTGGACTGGACCTGACAACTGAACGATAGACTGTAGTAGTAAGAGCAGTCGCCGCCAACTTTAAGCCGCAGTCGTAAACCATACGGCTGCGGCTTAAAGCGGGTCAGGACCCGAACGGTTTGGCAACGTCACAGACGAAAACCGCACCACTTGAATACTTGATAACCACCCTATATAAGGAGAATCCGTGAGTTCGCAAGACAAAACGGCTGTGCAGCCAGTTGGTGGCAAGACCGCCGACAAGGTGTTTCGCGGTGTGGCATACGCCTGCGGCATCCTGATCCTGGTTGTACTTGCCGCTGTGTTCCTGTTCCTGTTCTTCCGCGCCTGGCCACTCATCGGTGGCGATCAGGCCGCCAACAGCCAGACCGTGTCCAGCTTTACCGGCGGCAAGGCCAGCAGCTTCTGGGGCTACGTGCTCCCGCTGTTGTTCGGTACTGTGCTCGTGTCTTTGCTGGCACTGCTGATTGCCTTCTTCGTGTCCATCGGCATTGCGCTGTTCATTTCGCATTATGCGCCTAAGAAGCTCGCCACCGCGCTGAGCTATGTGGTCGATTTGCTGGCTGCCATCCCGTCCGTTATCTACGGTTTGTGGGGCGGCCTGATTCTGGTGCCGGCCATCTACCCGTTCTGGAACTGGGTTGCCAACCACCTGGGCTTCATTCCACTGTTCGAGGGCCCGGCCGCCAACCCGCCGCGCACCGTCGCCACCGTGGCTGTGGTGCTCGCCGTTATGATTTTGCCGATTATCACCTCCATGTCCCGCGATATCTTCATGCAGACCCCACGCCTGCACGAAGAGGCCGCGCTGGCGCTCGGCGCCACCAAGTGGGAGATGATTCGTCTGGCCGTGCTGCCCTTCGGCAAGTCCGGTATCGTGTCCGCCTCCATGCTGGCTCTCGGCCGCGCGCTTGGTGAGACGATGGCCGTGTTGATGATCCTGTCCCCGGGCCTCAACTACTCCATCAAGCTGCTGCAGGCCTCGCAGAACCAGACCATCGCCGCGAATATTGCCGCACAGTACCCTGAAGCCAACGATCTGGGCGTCTCCACGCTGATCGGAACTGGTCTGATTCTGTTCCTGATCACGTTCGTGGTCAACTTCATCGCCCGTAAGCTTACCGAGAAAGCGACTGCGTGATGACTGCTGCTGAGAACACTGAAAAGACTCCGATGGACGGCGCGCCCGAAATCGACTTCGATCGTTTCCGCCCGACCCGTTCCGCCATCCAGCGCCGTAATATCATGGACCACTTCATGTGGGTCCTGATCGCGGTGGCGTTTGTGATCGCCTGCATCCCGCTGATCTCCCTGCTGTGGACCACTATCGTCAACGGCATCAAGCGCCTGAACCTGAACTTCCTGAGCTACAACATGACCGGTGTGGTCGGTGGTAACCAGACCCCGTCCGGTGGTTACGGCGGTGTGCTGCACGCCATCATCGGTACTCTCGAAATCACCGCTGGCGCTATGGTTATCTCCATTCCGATCGGTTTGATGTGCGCCGTGTACCTGGTCGAATACTCGAACCGCGGCAAGCTCGCCACCACGGTCTCCCTGCTCGTCGACGTGATGAGCGGCATCCCGTCCATCGTGGCCGGCCTGTTCGCCTTCTCGATGTTCACGATTCTGCTGGGCCCCGGTACCATCAACGGTTTCGAAGGCTCCGTGGCTCTCTCCCTGCTGATGTTGCCCACCGTGGTCAAGTCCAGCGAGGAAATGCTCAAGATCGTGCCGAACGATTTGCGTGAGGCTTCCTTGGCTCTGGGCGTTACCAAGCAGCGCACGATTACCAAGATCGTGCTGCGCACCGCTCTGCCGGGCATCGTCTCCGGTGCCATTCTGGCCATCGCCCGCGTGATTGGTGAGACCGCACCGTTGCTGATGACCGCCGGCTACATCTCCAGCACCAACGTGAACCTGTTCTCCGGCCAGATGACCACCCTGCCGGTGTTCGTCTACCAGGAGTACTCGAAGCTCAGCGCGAACTGCCCGCCCAACGCCGACGCCACCTGCGTGACCACGATTCCGATGGAACGTGCGTGGGCTGCGGCTCTCGTGCTGATCGTCATCGTGCTGCTGCTGAACCTCATTGGCCGAATCGTGGCGAAGGTCTTCGCCGTCAAGACCGAACGCTAAGCCAGTCGCTAAGCCTAAGCCTTAAGAACACAAGGAAATATAAGGAAACATCATGGGACAACGTATTGACGTCAACCACGAAAACATCTACTACGGCGACTTTCTGGCCGTGGAAGATGTGAACATCAACATCGAGCCGAACAAGGTCACCTCCTTCATCGGCCCGTCCGGCTGCGGCAAGTCCACCGTGCTGCGCACCTTGGACCGTATGCACGAGATCATCCCTGGCGCTCACGTCGAGGGCGAGGTGCTGCTCGAAGGCAAGAACCTGTACGACAAGGACGTGGATCCGGTGGCCGTGCGCCGCGACGTCGGCATGGTCTTCCAGCGCCCGAACCCGTTCCCGACCATGTCCATCCGTGAGAACGTGCTGGCCGGTGTGCGCCTGAACAACCACCACCTGGCCAAGTCCGACGCCGACGATCTGGTCGAGTGGGCTCTGCGCGGTGCCAACCTCTGGGAAGAGGTCAAGGACCGTCTTGACAACCCTGGCATCGGCCTGTCCGGTGGCCAGCAGCAGCGTCTGTGCATCGCCCGCGCCGTGGCCGTCCACCCGCAGGTGCTGCTCATGGATGAGCCCTGCTCCGCTTTGGACCCGATTTCGACCCTGGCTATCGAGGATCTGATCGACGAGCTCAAGAGCGACTACACCATCGTGATCGTGACCCACAACATGCAGCAGGCCGCCCGTATCGCCGACTACACCGCCTTCTTCAACCTGAAGGCAGTGGGCCAGCCCGGTCACCTCGAGTACTTCGCGGACACCATCACGATGTTCAACAACCCGCAAAACGAAGAAGCCGAGCGCTACATCTCTGGAAGGTTCGGCTGATCGTTTCCTGCGCGCAGCGTAATGATTTGTGCGTAGGAGAAACGGCAAAGCCCGCCGCAAGGCGGGCTTTCGCATATTCAGAGCGAGTATTGCCGAGTATTACCGTTCTCGTAACGGAGCGAGCTGGAATACTTCGTCAGACTGGGCGGCGATTTCCCGCTTCGGTCGATCGACGGGAGAACGGCGGTAAAGCGGTACAAGACAAGTCCGCACGATGAACACTCTGTGATAAATTTTCTGTTTACGTGCGAGTGTGGAAGAATGGTCGCAGCAAGGTCTAGCAAAGGAGCATAGGTGAGTACTGGTCTGATCGTCAGCATCGTCGTTGTCGTTATTATCGTTGTCTTGATTGGTTGGGGCGTCAGCGCCTATAACAACCTGGTGACGCTGAAGAACCGTGTGAAGAACGGTTGGGCGCAAATCGACGTGCAGTTGAAGCAGCGCGCCGACCTCATCCCGAACCTGGTGAATACCGTCAAGGGGTACGCATCCCACGAGTCTGAAGTCTTCACTCAGGTGACCGCCGCCCGCGCCGGCGTAGTGGCTGCGGCCAGCAACCCGAGCACGACCACTGCTCAGCGCGCCGCCGCCGAAAACCAGCTGTCCCGCGCCCTGTTCAACCTGCAAGCCACGGCTGAGGCATATCCGCAGCTGCAAGCCAACCAGAACTTCATGGATCTGCAGAACCAGCTCAAGGAACTGGAGAACAAGATCGCCTACGCCCGTCAGTTCTACAACGACGTGGTCCTGAAGCTCAACACCGCCATCGAAACCGTGCCGACGAACATCATCGCCGGTCTGTTCCACTTTGAGCAGGCGCAATACTTCGAGGCCGATGACGCTTCCCGTCAGGTGCCACAGGTCCAGTTCTGACCCGCTTCAGGCCCGTCCGGTAAGCCGCCGGCCGGGCCCGTATTGTCTTAAGAGAGGGAAGATATGCGGATACGATTCATTCGCGCCGGAATCATCAGCATTGTTGCCACGGTGGTGTTGGCAGTTATCACCTTGGCGATAATCGGGACTTCCGCGTTCGGCGATTCGGCCGACCTCAGCTACCGCACGCTGGACTATGACGTGACCGCCACCGCGAACGGTGATTTGAAGGTCACGCAGCATATCGACGTCAAGATGCGTGAGCGTACCGACAGTGACGACAACACCAAGCCGTGGAAGCAGCTGTTCCAGCAATACACGCTGAACTCCGGCACCTTGACTGATATCAGCGATATCAGCGTGCGCAACGTCACCGACGGCATCGACTACGCACAACAGAGCGAGCCCAAGCTGCCCAGTGACGTCTCTTCCGACAAGGAATGGAACAGCGACTACGCCAACCATTGGTATGTCGCCGATGTGAGCGATGGCAGCGACCATCCAAAGGCATACACGCCCGGTACCGATGGCCTCAAGCCCAGCGCCTCCGCCACCGAAGATGACACAACCGTGGAGATCGGCTGGAATATTCCGGTCACCACCGAGGCCGACAGCATGAAGTTCGATGTAAGCTTCACCATGCACGATGTGGCCACCAAATGGAAAGACGTGGCCTCCTTCCAATGGGAGCCGTTCGGCAAGAAGAACCAAGTGCCTATCGGCACGGTCACCGGCACCGTCCATTTCCCCAACGGCATCACCGGCAAAACCTCATGGACATGGCTGCACACCGAGCGCACCTCGGAAACCAAGCGCAACAGCGACGGCAGCTACACGTTCACGGCCTACAACATCCACAATGGCGACTACCTCGATGTGGTCGCGGCGTTCGATGCCGCCAAAGCCAAGGGCATCGCCCGCAAGGGAACCGGCAATCATCTCAAGGACCTGAAACAGGACGAATATAAGCAACAGCAGCGCTGGCTCGACAAGCAACGATTCGCTGCCAGAGCTCGTCTCGTGTTCTGGATTGTCAGCATCGTGCTCGGCATCGCGTTGTGCGCGTGGGGTATCTGGGCTGTGATCTCCAGCAACCGGCGTGCGCAATACAGTGGCAGCGTCGAATACTGGCGCGACCAGCCCGGCATCAGTCCGGCTTCCGCAGCCCGTCTGATTCGCGTGGTCGATCCGTCGACGCGCCAATCCGATGAAGACCGCCAGCTGACCGCCACCATGCTGTCGCTCGCCGTCAAGAAGGCCATCGCCATTTATCCGGGGCCGTCGGACATGTATCGCGGCATCGACATGAGCCAGGCCACGCCGGTGGGCTTGAGCCAAATGATTGCCGCCGACCAAGGCAAGCAGTATGCGGCAGGCATCACCAGCACCATCGTGATTCTGCCGCTCGCCATTGATGAGGCACCCAACGCGCAACAGTTGGGATTGAGCGAATCGGAAGATGCGCTGCTGAACCTGCTCATCGTCATTTCGCAGCGCGTGGGCAGCCCGGTATTCGACCTGAACCAGATGAAGGCGACCTGCCAGAACTGGCAAGACGGCTATATTGAGCTCGGCAAATTCACCGGTGCATGCAGCATGGAATACCAGCGGCTGGGTGCCACGCGCTCTGTGGGCTGGCAATGGATTCTCCCCGGCGTACTGGCCGTCGTGCTGGGATTTGGTTCGCTGCTGGCCAACAGCTTTATCGGATCCCCGGTGGCTGGTCTTATCGAGCTGCCGATATTCCTGGTCGGCCTGTTCTGCTCGATGGCCGGCGCGGTGACCGTGCTCACCGACCAAGGCCAGGATATCGCCGGCCGGACTCTGGGCCTTAAGCGTTATATGGAAGACTTCTCCAACTTCACCGACCGTGGTGCCGCCGATTTGGCCTTGTGGGATTGGTATATGGTCTACGCCGCCGCGTTTGGCATTTCCGATCGCGTGATGCGTGAGCTGGCCAAGGCCTATCCTCAGGTCAACGATCCGGCTTGGCTGGATGCCAACGCCTCCAACTCGTTGTTCTACTGGAACTACCGCCCGTATGGCTGGTACAGCCACCGCCACAATGACGATGCTGCCGGGCAGATGGACCCGGGCATTAGCGGCCCAGCTCCGGCTTACGGAGGCACGTCGTTTGCCGGCGGATTCTCCGACCTCGGCTCGCAGCTGAACTCCGGACTCGCTGACATCAGCTCGACCATCAGCGCGGCAGCACCATCCGCTGATTCCGGTGGCGATTTCTCCAGCTTCGGCTCGGGCGGCGGCTCCGGTTTCGGTGGCTCGTTCGGTGGCTCGGGTGGCGGCTCGTTCGGCGGGCGGTAAATCCAGCGTTCTGCTTACGCTGGAATCGGACACAGACCGTCTCATTACTGTTGAAGGGAATCACCATGGCATTGTTCCGTAACCTCGGACCGTTCTCCACCACCGCCATCGGCCACGGCGAAATGCCGCTGACCATCGAAAACAATCGTGGCCACGAGGTCGGCATCGAAACCCTGCATGCCTCGCTGGACGCCGGCTGCCGTCACATCGACACCGCTTGGGCCTACTACTGCTCCGGCGGCGAAGAACAGACCGGTGAAAAGCTGGTGCGCGAGGCCCTTGAGACCTGGAAGGGGCCGAAGGACGAGGTGCTGGTGGCCACCAAGGTGGGCCACTTCCGCAACTTCACCGACGGCCGCCCCACGTGGGATGTGGACGGTCGCCCGGAGAACCTGATTCGTCGCGGCAAGGAGAGCGCACTGGCGCTCGGCGTGGACACCATTGACCTGCTGTACTTCCACCGCCCCGATCCGAAGGTGCCGTACAACGAGTCCGTCGAAGCCATCAAGCAGCTGGTGGACGAGGGCGTGGCGCAGGAGGCCGGTATCTCCAACGCCTCCATCGAGCAAATCGACATTGCGCGCGGCATTCTGGGCGACAAGCTCGTGGCCGTGCAAAACCAGTACTCGCCGATTCACCTGGAGACCCAGGACACGCTCGACTACTGCGCCAAGGTTGGCTTGGCCTTCGTGTGCTGGAGCCCGCTCGGCGGCTACCGTCACCCCTATGATGAGACCAAGTTCGACCCGTTCCGCGAGGTCGCGGCGGCCCACGGCGTGAGCTACCAGCAGGTCGTGCTGGCATGGGAGCTCGCCAAGGGCGACCACATGTTCGTGATTCCCGGCGCGCACCGTCCCGAAACCATCCTCGACTCCCTGAAGGCCGACCAGCTCGAACTCACCCCCGAAGAACTCGCCAAGCTCGGCTGAACTTTCTCAGCTCCCCTTGTCAGGGGAGCTGTCTCGCGTAGCGAGACTGAGGGGTAGTCGCCGGAGTAGTCCCGGGTAGTTCCACAAGGAGATAATTGTGCGCAAAAAACTCATCCTCGACCTCGATACCGGCATCGATGACGCGCTCGCCATCGCATATGCCCTAGGCAGTGCCGACGAGATTGATTTGATCGGTATCACGGCCACCTACGGCAATGTCGCGGTGCCGCTGGCCGCGCGCAACGCGCTGGCGGTACTGCACTTGTTCGGCCGTGACGATGTTCCGGTCTATCCCGGAGTCGACCATCCCATCGCCCCGGCAACATTGCCGAAAATGCGTGGCACCACACCAGACGAGCGGGCCCAGGCCTACGCGCGCTGGCAGAACGGCGGCGCGGACGGCTGGCAAACGGACGCTTCGTGGTCACCAACTCCCGGCTCGGTGGCGGTCCACCATTCCAACGGCATCGGCGGCGCAATCATCCCCGACTCCCCGCGCGCTCCGGAAGCACCAGGCTCGGCGGTCGATTTCATCATCACCGCCGCGCGCGAATACGGCCCGGACCTGACCATCGTACCTACGGGCGCGATGACCACCATGGCCACCGTATTCCGCAACGCTCCGGACCTGAAGGATTCCGGTGTGAACGTGACGTTGATGGGCGGCGCCCTCACATTGCCCGGCAATGTAAGCCCGGCCGCCGAAGCGAACATCTCCCAAGACCCAGAGGCAGCAGACTATCTGTTCAAGTGTGGCGCACGCACCACCATGATCGGCCTCGACGTGACCCACCAGACCGCGCTCACTCGTGAGAAAGCCCATGAATGGGCGTCTCTGGGGACGCAGGCCGGCGACTTTCTCGTCACCATGACCGACTACTACATCGACTTCTACCTGAAGAACCAGCCGGAGATTCGCGGATGTGGACTGCACGACCCGCTGGCCGTGGCCGCCGCGCTCGACCCATCGCTGGTCACGACCTTCGGGTTCAACTTGCAAGTCGATCTCGAGGGCCCGTTCCGAGGCCGTACCATCGGCGATCGTTCACGGCTTCAGGACCCCGACAAACACACGCAGGTCGCCTTGGGCGTCGATGTGCCGGAATTCCTGGATCGTTTCATGGGGCGCGTCACCGCGGCGGCCCGGTGACGCGGACGGCGGCCGTCCGGTCCGCTCCACGCCGTGGATGGATATGACCCATGGCGTGGAGCGCCCTTTTGGGAACCGACAGAACATAGGGGGTGTTCCTATGTTTTTGTCAACTCCTTGGGGAGTTGACGTGTCGGGATTCCGGTTGGCTGTCGTGGGCGCGCTTCGCCCTGCCGGTGGCGTCCGGCGTCCTTTCCCGTGTGGCCCGGTTCAGGCTACGAGGGCTGGTTCCTGGTAGAGGGTTCCGTTTTTGAGCATGCTGTAGATCACGTCGCAGCGCCGACGCGCGAGGCAGATGATGGCGGCGTTGTGGTGTTTGCCCTGTTCGCGTTTGCGCTTGTAATAGGCCACGGAGGGCGGGTGTTTGGTGGATGCGACGAACGCGGTCTGCCACAGCGCGTTCTTGAGGCGTTTGTTGCCCCGCCTGGAGGGCCGTTCGCCTTTGATGCTGGTGCCGGATTGGCCGGTGACGGGCGATATGCCCGCGTAGGCGGCCAGATGGGCGGACGATTTGAAGTTGGCGATGTCGCCGCCGATGCCGAGCAGGATGTTGCTTGCGGTCCTGACGCCTATCCCGGGCATCGACGTCAGGACCGTGAGAAGAGGGTGGTCCTCCAGCAGGGCCTCGACCTGCGTGCCGATCTCGCGACGCCGGTCCTTGATGGCCTTGATGTCGCGGGCGATGGAGGGGATGATGGTTTCGGCCATGCCGGTGCCGGGCACGGTGACGGTCTGCTCGCCGATGGCCTTGAACATGTCGTCGATGATGCGGCCGGCGCGAAGCCCGTTGGACCTGGCCCAGTCCTTCACGTCCTCGATCCCGGCCCGTTTCATGCCCGCGGGGCCGCCGTACCGTTCGAGGAGCGCGAGCGTCGCGTCGCGGGTGGCGCGTTCCCCTTTCAGGACGCGTTCGAACGCGGGATGAGCAGCATTCGTGCTAGGGTGTGCAGAAGAATGAAAGAACAAGGGCATTGTTCCTCTGAAGGTTGAGGGGAATCACGGAGGAAGAATTTAGACATCATGTCGAAAGATAGAGGTACAGCATTTGTATCATCCACGCAAAATAATGGTACTGGCACCAGGTCAATGCCTCATGTGAGGATCAGCGCCAGCCGAGCGTCGGCATCGTTCTCTGCACCGGTGGATACGGCAGCCATCACGCCGACATTCTTTGACGGTACTTATTTCTCTTCTGCTCCGGACGGTAGCTCTACTCACAACGACAATATGGGCACTCACTATCTCACCGGCTATTCCATTCCGAAATGGCGCTACATTTACAACACCACACTGGTGGCACTCGACCTGTTGACGATCATTGCGGCCTCAGGAATCGTGTTCTTGTTCCGTCCTTCCGCCTACGCATACGTGCGAGGCATAGGTCCTGGAGAATACGGCATATTCAGCTTCCTGGCGCTGGCTTGCGCCTCTTGGCTCATCAGTCTATATGCTGCACGCACTTACGAACGGCATACCATGGGTGAAGGTTACGCCCTGTATGCCAAGCTACTCAACGCAGCGTTCATTGACTTTATCATGCTATGCACGTTGGGCTACCTCTTCCATCTCAGTCTTCCCCGGTCATTAAACATCTTCGTTCCTCTAGTTTCACTAGTACTGGTCATCATCGAGCGTTGGGCGATGCGCCGTGCCTTGCACCGCAACCGTATGAAGGGCGAATTCAACTATCCCACGGTAGTAATCGGTTCTCCAGAAGGAATCCATGACGCGCTCGAACAATTGCGCCAATGTCCAAGTGTTGGCTATGCACCGGTTGCTGTGTGCCCGGTTGTTTCGGCCAAAAAAGAGGATGATGCCGATCAGGCTCAGCATCTGGTGTCGGTACCATTCACCCCCGCTAATGATAGCGAAGCTCGGTTGAAGGTATTGCCACTTAATTCCCATCTGCCTCAGACAGCCAAGCGTATGAAAGCACGCACTGTGCTAGTGGCCGACGTACTGACCCGCGATTCCGAAACCATGCGTACGTTGTCGCTCGCGGTGGAGTCCATGGGCATTGAGTTGGCAATGACTGCGTCCGTGGCCGATCTAAGCGGCGCAGATCTGCACTTCCGCAATAATCCGAGTATGCCGGTGGTCACTGCTAGACTCACGCAGTATTCAGCCATTACTCGCATTCTCAAGCGTATTTGCGATATCGTGCTTTCCGCCATCGCCATTATTCTGAGCTCGCCCATCATGCTGTGGGTGGCGTATAAAGTCAAACGAGAAGACGGCGGCCCGGTGTTCTATTCACAAACACGCATTGGCATTTACGGCAAGCCGTTTACCATGTATAAGTTCCGTTCCATGCGTACCGATGCCGACAAGATCAAGGCCAAATTGGCTAAGGAACGTGGCATTGAGGATCGCTTCGTTTTCAAACTCAAGGATGATCCGCGCGTGACCAAGATCGGTCATTTTATTCGCAAGACGTCTCTGGATGAGTTCCCGCAGTTCTTTAACGTGTTCAAGGGCGATATGAGTCTGGTCGGGCCTCGCCCGCCGCTGCCTGAGGAAGTCGCACGATATGGCATGCTGTATTCCACACGACTGTTGGTGAAGCCTGGTATTACTGGGCCTTGGCAGATTTCCGGACGCAGCGATTTGACTCAGAAACAGTCGGAATATGCGGATGTGTCATATATTCAGGACTGGTCCATTACCGGAGATATTGCGATTCTGTTGAAGACAGTAGTCGCTGTGTTTAAGGGAACTGGGTCATACTGAGTTTTCTTGAGTCTTCGCCAGTTTGTGTAGTGAGGGGCGGGGTCGGTGTCGTTGACGGGTTCTTCCTGTGTGCGGGTATGAAAGGGGCGTTCTCCTGTTAGGTTTGTTTCCGCCAAAAACACAAACAGAAAAACAGAGGGAACGCCTTTGCCCACCATATCAGCCGGCGTGCCGCGCATCGAGAAGGACCCACATGGCGGAGACGTCGTCATAGTCCCGGTCCGACCGTACGCGAAGGACATGGACCGGTGCACCAGGTGCGAGAAGCATGTCAGGCCGTACGACCGGCTAGGCGTGCGCCGGTGGCGTCACCTCGACATCGGGTGCGCCAGGCTCATGCTGGAGTACGCGCCGCCGCACGTGACATGCGCTGATCACGGCGTGACCGTCGCGATGATGCCGTGGGCCAGACGCAAGAGCGCGTACACGCGCGATTTCGAACAGCAGACGGCGCTTCTGAACGTGCACGAGCCCAGAAGCGCGGTGAGCCGGCTGATGCGCATGGACTGGAAGAGCGTGGGCCCGGTATGCAGACGGGTCGCCGACGACCTGCGAGCGGAGCAGGGGCCGGGCCTGTTCGACGGGCCGCGTTCCATCGGCGTGGACGAGACCAGCTACAGGAAGGGCCACAAGTACATGACCGTGGTCGTCGACCACGACCGGGGCGCGTCATCTGGATGCATCAGGGTCACGGACAGAAGGTGTTCGACGAGCTTGTCGAATTGTTTGTGTATGGGACTTATTTGAGGCTTCTGCTGTTTTCGTGGGTTAGATCGTGGGTTGTGGTAGTCGGATGTCGAGTCCACCGCATCGGAGCATGATCAGGGCGATGAGGTTGTCGACGTGGTGGAAGCCGTAGGCCATGCGGATGGTGACCTTGATCCTGTTGTTGAAGGCCTCGAGCCTGGCGTTGGAGTAGCCCAGCTGGATCGTGCGCAGGATGTCCGGCCGGCGGCGTCGGATCTTCTTCGCCGGTTCGACGATCTCGGGTATGCGTGAATGCGAGGCCCGGAACACCCAGTGCCTCAACTCGCCCCTGGCCTGTTCGAGCGGGTGCTTGAGCAGGGTCCTCAATAGTTCCTTGAGTTGCCATGAACGGTAGAGCTGGCCCTTGGGGCCTGTGTTCCGCAGGTTCCCGAACGCCTCGGACTGTCTGTCGGTCAGGTCGCCGGGGTTCTTCAGGACCGCGTATTTGACGCCGCGCATGCGCTTCGTGGTCTTCTCGTCGCCGTCGCGGCGCGCCTGGTTCCACAGGCGTTTCCTGACCTTGTCGAGCGCGTCGGTCATCCAGCTGACGATGTGGAAGCCGTCCAATACGCGTTCGGCGTTCGGGCGCCACCGGCCGACGCACGGGTCGATCCAGCG
>ENA-OXEV01000384-OXEV01000384.1-human-gut-metagenome-genome-assembly--contig:-NODE-384-length-17288-cov-10.213_pt1 | contig 17288 bp, 10 predicted proteins | sample MGYA00249833_ERZ652260 | MGnify/ENA primary metagenome ERZ652260 (study PRJEB26925, sample SAMN05826808) | human gut metagenome | biome: ENVO:2100002; feature: ENVO:00000062; material: ENVO:00002003...
GTCAGATGTGTATAAGAGACAGACATCACACCGCTGGACTATTATATGTTACAGTTCAAATAATGATACTGCCAAAGCAAGGCAAAACACAACGCTCTGTCCAAAAGAACAGAGCGTTGCTTATTTTAAATTATATACACTTCAACTTGTAAGTCTTTCCACTGACCTTTTCTCAAGTAATCTCCATTAGCCTTACGGAAAGCCAGTGCTTTTTCATAATCTATACCTAATTCAAAGTATAAATTACTTGCCCTCCCTACTGTTGATAGCAGCCTGTGCAGCAGCAAGGCGAGCGATCGGCACACGGAATGGTGAGCAGGATACATAATCAAGACCAAGTTTGTTGCAGAATTCAACAGAGCTTGGATCTCCACCGTGCTCTCCACAGATTCCTACGTGCAGGTTTGGATTTACCGGTTTTCCTAATGCGATTGCCATATCCATGAGTTTACCAACACCTGTCTGATCCAGTTTTGCAAATGGATCGTTTTCAAAGATCTTAGCATCATAGTAAGCATCCAGGAATTTTCCTGCATCATCACGAGAGAATCCGAATGTCATCTGTGTCAGGTCGTTTGTACCGAAGCAGAAGAAGTCAGCTTCTTTCGCGATCTCATCAGCTGTAAGAGCAGCTCTTGGGATCTCGATCATTGTACCAACTTCGTATTTCAGGTCACTTCCTGCAGCAGCGATCTCAGCGTCAGCTGTCTCAACCACGAATTTCTTCACGTATTTAAGCTCTTTGATCTCTCCAACCAATGGAATCATAATCTCTGGTTTTACTGTCCAGTCCGGATGCGCTTTCTGTACATTGATAGCTGCACGGATTACAGCTTTTGTCTGCATCTTAGCAATCTCCGGATATGTAACTGCCAGACGGCATCCACGGTGTCCCATCATTGGGTTGAACTCATGAAGTCCATCGATGATTGCTTTGATCTGCTCAACAGTTTTGCCCTGAGCGTCAGCCAGTTTCTTGATGTCCTCTTCCTCTGTAGGAACGAACTCATGAAGCGGTGGATCAAGGAAACGGATAGTAACCGGATTTCCTTCCAGTGCCTCATACAGTGCTTCGAAGTCTCCCTGCTGTTCCGGAAGGATCTTCTCAAGTGCTGCTTCTCTTTCTTCTACAGTCTCAGAACAGATCATCTCACGGAATGCATCAATTCTGTTTCCTTCGAAGAACATATGCTCTGTACGGCAAAGTCCGATACCTTCTGCTCCCAGTTCGCGAGCTTTCTTAGCATCTGCAGGTGTATCTGCATTTGTACGAACTTTCATTGTTCTGTATTTGTCAGCCCATCCCATGATTCTTCCGAATTCTCCAGCGATTGTAGCATCAACTGTAGGGATGATTCCGTCATAGATATTTCCTGTAGATCCGTCCAGAGAAATTGCATCTCCTTCGTGGTATTCTTTTCCGTTTAATGTGAATTTCTTGTTTGCTTCGTCCATCACGATGTCTCCACATCCAGATACACAGCATGTACCCATTCCACGTGCAACAACGGCAGCGTGAGATGTCATACCACCACGTACTGTCAGGATACCCTGAGCAGATTTCATACCTGTGATGTCTTCCGGAGATGTCTCCAGACGAACAAGGATTACTTTTTCTCCTCTTGCAGCCCACTCTACAGCGTCATCTGCTGTGAATACAACTTTACCGCAAGCAGCTCCTGGAGATGCTCCGAGTGCTTTTGCCATTGGTGTTGCAGCTTTTAATGCAGCAGCATCAAACTGTGGGTGAAGCAGAGTGTCAAGGTTTCTAGGATCGATCATAGCAACAGCTTCTTCTTCTGTTCTCATTCCCTCATCAACAAGGTCACAAGCGATCTTTAAAGCAGCCTGTGCTGTTCTCTTACCATTACGTGTCTGAAGCATATACAGTTTACCATGTTCTACAGTAAACTCCATATCCTGCATATCTCTGTAGTGTTTCTCCAGAGTATTGCATACTTCTTTAAACTGAGCAAATGCTTCCGGGAATTTCTGTTCCATTTCGGAAATGTGCATTGGAGTACGAACTCCGGCAACAACGTCTTCTCCCTGTGCGTTTGTCAGGAACTCTCCAAAGAGTCCGTTCTCTCCTGTAGCAGGGTCTCTTGTAAATGCAACACCTGTTCCACAGTCATCTCCCATGTTACCGAATGCCATCATCTGTACGTTAACAGCTGTTCCCCATGAATATGGGATATCGTTGTCACGACGGTATACATTCGCTCTTGGGTTGTCCCATGAACGGAATACAGCTTTTACAGCTCCCATCAACTGCTCTTTTGCGTCTGAAGGGAAATCTGTACCGATTTTTTCTTTATATTCAGCTTTGAACTGTCCTGCTAAAGTCTTTAAGTCTTCTGCTGTCAGTTCAACGTCAAGGCTTACACCTTTTTCTTCTTTCATCTTGTCGATGAGCTCTTCGAAGTATTTTTTACCTACTTCCATAACTACGTCAGAATACATCTGAATGAATCTTCTGTAGCAGTCCCAAGCCCAACGTGCATTTCCAGATGCCTCTGCCAGAGTCTCAACAACTTCTTCGTTTAATCCAAGGTTGAGGATTGTATCCATCATACCAGGCATAGAAGCTCTTGCTCCGGAACGTACGGAAACGAGCAGCGGATTTTCTTTATCTCCGAATTTCTTTCCTGTGATTTCTTCCAGTTTTACGATTGCATCCATGATCTGCGCCATAATCTCATCATTGATCTTTCTGCCATCTTCGTAATACTGTGTACAAGCTTCTGTTGTAACTGTGAATCCCTGTGGTACCGGGAGTCCCAGACTTGTCATTTCTGCAAGGTTTGCGCCTTTTCCACCGAGAAGGTTTCTCATTGTTGCGTTACCTTCGGTGAACATATACACCCATTTTGTTGCCATTTTTCAACGACCTCCTATAATTTTTTTCAAATAAATTTGCACTAAGTCGCATATAATATTTTAATGGTTTTGCCGAAATACGTCAAGACTTTTGTACATAATTATGTACAATTTTTACATCTATTTTTTGGTTATTTTAATCATTCCACCTTTTATTTTTCAGCATTTAACAAATATATTGTCGTGAATCTCGCAAAAAAACTATGCATTTTGCACAATTCCAACAAATCCCATCACATAAAAAGAAGATACCCCTCACGAAGTATCTTCTCACCCTGTCTTTTATTTCATATCTTTTAAGAATGCGCAGTATCCACGATATGCTTCATATACATCCGCCTTGCTTGAAAGTTCCCATGGAGAATGCATGCTCAGCACTGCAACACCGCCATCGATCACTTCCATTCCGAAGTTTGCAAGAATGTATGCGATTGTTCCGCCGCCGCCGGCATCGATCTTGCCCATCTCTGTCAGCTGGAATGCAACCTGATTTTCATCAAATACATGTCTCAGTCTTGCAATGTACTCTGCATTGGCATCATTAGATCCACCTTTTCCTCTGGATCCCGTATGCTTATTGAGCACCATACCTTTTCCAAAGAACGGATTAGATCTCTTGTCATAAACATCCGCATGCATCGGATCAAATGCAGCTCCCACATCCGATGAGATCATGGTAGAATTTGCCATTGCACGGCGAAGTTTTAATTCAGAAAACTCTCCGCACTTGTCCAAAATCTCTGCAACAGCATTTTCAAAGAAACGAGACTGCATTCCAGTTGCTCCAACACTTCCGATTTCTTCTTTATCTACAAGGATACAGCAGGATGTTCTCTTTTTGTTTTCTGTATGGAACATTGCCATCAAAGAAGTAAAGGCACAAACTCTGTCATCCTGTCCATATGCCATTACCATGCTTCTATCCAGACCGCAGTCGCGTGCTTTGCCTGCTGGAACGATTTCCAACTCTGCTGACATCAGATCCTCTTTCTCGATATCATATGTCTCTTTTAACAGCTTCAGTATATGTGCTACAACCGCATCTTTTTCCTCACCACAAAGTGGTGCGCTTCCTACCAGAATATCCAGAGCTTCCCCTTCGATGACGGATGCCGCTGTCTTTTCCATCTGTTTGGATCCAAGATGTGGCAGAAGGTCTGTGATCGCAAATATTGGATCTTCTTCTTTTTCGCCAATCACTACGTTGAATTTTGTTCCATCTTTTTTCACTACTACACCGTGAATAGCCAATGGAAGTGTCACCCACTGATATTTTTTGATTCCGCCATAGTAGTGTGTATCAAAATATGCAAATCCACTTTCCTCATACAACGGATTCTGTTTGAGATCCAAACGCGGAGAATCCACATGCGCTCCTAAAATATTCATTCCGTTTTCCAGTGGATCCTCACCGATCTGGAACAATACGATAGATTTTCCCATCCAGTCCAGGTATACTTTATCTCCTGCCTGCAATGTATCTTTCTGATTCAAGTCTACATAGCCCTCTTTTTCTGCAAGGCGGATCACTTCTGTCACGCATTCTCTCTCCGTTTTTCCTGCGTCAAGAAAGTTTTTGTAATCTGCTGTCAGAGTTTCAAGCTCTGCAAGCTGTGTGTCATTATATATCTCCCACAATGTTTTTTCCATAGCTGTTTTTCTATCCTTTCTGTTGTCTTTTCTTCATATTATACTATCTCTTCCCCCCAAATACAAGAGAGCTCCTTTTTTGTTTTCGTTTTCCGGCTTTTCCAAAAGAATTGTTCTTGTTTTTTTTCGCATATTTTGCTATATTTTACTATATTGTCTGCATTTCCAGAAAGGAAAAACGGACTGCCGCAAATTATCGCTGACAATATCATATTGCACATCGAAAGGAGAATTTATGAGTTTACACGCTTCCAAAAAAAGTCCCGAAGAGATTCTGGAAGAGAAGATTTTGCTTCTTTCTTTTCTCTCTGGCGTCTGCTTCGTGATCGTAGAATTGTTTTATGCCATATACAGTCATTCGCAGTCTACATTAATGGACGCTTTATATGATGCTTCAGAACTTGTTTTTATCGTCCTGCTTCTTTTTTTAACCCCGCTGTTTCATATGCCGGTTTCTGAAAAACATCCCTATGGATTTTTTCAGTTGGAATCTGTTTTTATTCTGATTAAAAATATCATGCTGATTTCTGTTACCGCAAGCGTTCTTACCGGAGTAATCGAAAAATTATTTTCCGGAGGCAGTAATATTGATAAAGGGCAGGTTTCTCTATTTCAAATGTTCCTTGGCTTCGCAAGTCTTCTCATTTTACTGATTATGAAACTGATGAGTAAAAATATTTCATCGCCTACCGTAAAAGCTGAGATTTTAGGTTGGAAACTGGATGTCTGCTACAGTCTCGGAATGTCCTTTGCATTTTTTATTTCAATGCAGCTAAAGCATACCCCTTTGGCATTCTTATCCCCTTACTTTGATCAGTTGATTGCCATCGTGATCATGCTGTTTATGATCCCGGAAAGCATCAAAATGCTTCTGGAAACCTTTCGTGAACTGCTGCTTTTTTCACCGGATCAAGAAACCGTGGATCAGATCAAACAAATTTCCGAGGATATTCTAAAAGACTATGCATTCACTCCTGTCTTCTACGATATCTCACGTACTGGAAGAAAAATGTGGGTTGCCATCTATTTTCATGTTTCTGCAGAAACTCTGTCTGTACAAAATGTCCGTGAGGCAAACCACAAGCTAAATACGGCATTGATGCAGAGCTTTCCGGATGTATGCTGTGAGCTCGTTTTGGATACTGCCGATTTCTGATTTCAAAATCAAAGCAACGGAATTTCTCCCGTTGCTTTGCCGAAACATATTCTTATTCTTTACAGATTTTTTTGTTCTGTAGAGCATGGATTCCATTCAAGACCGCAAGAACGATGTATCATACATAATCAAAATCATCCGGCCCTTCAAACCACGACTTTCGCCCCTGATAAAGAATCAGCGCCAGCACCGCCACGATCAGATATCCGACTGCAAACGGTGAGACCGGATAAAATCCAAGTCCTGCACTGTGAATAAATCCAAAACATGCAAGCACATATCCTACTACTGCCGTGATTGCCACTTTATGAAGCTGCTTGTCAATAATGAACACTGTCATTGTCCCTAACAGAATTCCAATGATGATCGCTCCTGATTTCACCGCAGGTACTCCGTTCCACATAACCCCCGCATCCTTGATCATCTGCGTTACTTCTGCATTGTATTCTGCCAGTCCTGACGGCATTACCTCTGTCATATAACCTGCCAGTCCCACACTTCCTGTGATCTGTGTATACAGATAATCAGCAACCGGCGGAACCATCGCGATTCCAACTGCCGCATAATGCTTTTTGTCACAGTCTTTAAAAGCCTGTGCAACCATGACGATCGCACACCATAAAAATGTCACTGCACATACTGCCGGCGGAACCATGTTGCTTAAGAACGTAAACAGACCGAAGATTCCTGCCGCTCCCAGTACCAGACCTGACACCAGTGCATATCCAACACCCGCTTTGGCTTTTTTCAAGCCTGCATGTCCAAGCCATACTGTATTCGGAACAACTCCTCCGCAAATTGCGGAAAGCATCGTACAGATTCCGTCAGCAAACTGTGTTTCTCTTACACTGTAATTATCTCCCGCTGCATTTGCTGCCTCTACATTGTCCATGGTCTCGATAAAATTGTAGATTTCCACCGGAATCACGATCGTCAGATAAGGAGCAACAACTGCCACACCATTGATCAGATGCTGGATTCCGTTAACAGGATTCGGAATATAAAAACCGATTCCGCTGAAATCTACGGTTGTTCTTCCCAGGCAGAATGCATAAATGATCCCACCCACAATCGCAACGACAAGCGGAGGAATCTGCTTTGGAAATAAATAGCCTCCAAAAATACCGACCATTGCCACAAACAAAATCGGAAGTCCGATCAGCGGATCGCCGAATACATCAAACACCCCCTGTGTTGCCATCCAGATAAATCCGATTCCCGCCACAGTTCCAAGGAGCGCTGCTCTCGGCAGTTTTTTCTTCATCCATGGTCCGATAAATCCACCCAAAAACTCGACTGCTCCGCCGATAAAGCAGGCTGCCACAGCAGCTGACCATGCAAGTTCTGCATCATTCAATGCATAATGAAGCGGCATGATCACGCCGTATAGCATCACAAACATTGCCGGTGTGGAAACTCCGGAAGGAAGTGCCGTAACATCCGCACGACCTTCTTTTTTGGATAATCTTCTTCCCATATAAGCATAGTAAACTCCACTACAGAGCAGTCCGATAGACATTCCCGGGATCACATACCCGTATACAATTTTGTCCGGCCAGTCCAATACTCCTGAAAGTGTTGCGATCACGATCAGATAATTTACAATATTATTTGTAATGGAATACGTCATTCCACCAATATCACCGCGTTGAAACCACGGCACCAATGTCTTTTGTTTTTCCATTTTCCCAATCCTTTTTCTTTTTCTATTTCACTTCTACCGGAATAAATGAAAACGTTGTGACATCGAATAATCCCATATCTGTCAGTTTGATTTCAGGAATCACTGCCAGGGACATAAAACATAATGTCATCACCGGTTCCACTTCTCCGCAGATGCCAAGCTCTGTATACGCTTTTTCATGAATACTTGTGAGTTTTTCATCCACCCACTCTCCGCTTTGATCACTCATCAGTCCAGCGATCGGCATTGGCATCTGTTCGATTACTTTTCCATCTTTTACAAGAACAATACCGCCTTCCTGCTCGATCAGACTGTTTACTGCAAACTCCATCTCTTCGTCACTGACTCCGACCACGATAATATTATGAGAATCATGTGCGACAGACAGTGCCACAGCACCCTCTTTTATTCCATATCCTTTTAAGAATCCGCAAGCTACATTGCCGGTTCCCTGGTGGCGTTCTACAACGGCTACTTTCACCAGATCTTCTTCTGGATTTCTTACAAATTCGCCGTTTTCATCCAACTGAATGCGGGCAGTCGTCTTTTTCGTCACAACTCCTCCTGGAAGGATCTCGATCACGTTGACCTGATCACTGGTCAGATGCATTTTAAACTTTTCTGCTGAAAAATCTTTTACGATCACACTACCTTTCACAGACGAAATATCATATGGTGTGATTTCTGGCAAATAACTTCTTTTCTCAGCAGTCAGTTCACCTGCAATCCATACTTTCTCCACCTGGAAGTCTTTGAGATCATCCAGAAGAACAATGTCTGCACGATATCCCGGCGCAATCGCACCTCTGTCACGAAGCCGGAAACATTCTGCCGCATTTAATGTCGCCATCCGAATTGCTGTCACTGCATCCAGCCCTTCTTCTACACAGATCTTCAAGTGATTGTCCAGATGTCCGTCTTTTAAGATTGTCTTTGGCTGTCTGTCATCTGAGCAAAGCAGACATCTTCTGCTGTTTTCCGGTGTGACCCCTTTTAACAGCGGCCTTAAGTTATGACAGGCAGAACCCTGTCTGAGCAGGATATACATTCCACGCTCCAGGCGCGCTTCCATCTCTTCTACTGTAGAACACTCGTGATCTGCCAGAATACCTGCCGCAGAATACGCATTCAGATCTTTTCCGTCAATTCCAGGTCCATGCCCGTCGATCAGTTTTCCTTCTTCTTTTGCAGTCATCAGTTTATCCAGCACACTTTCATCCGCCTGAATAACTCCAGGGAAGTTCATAAATTCTCCAAGCCCGAGAATTCCATCTCTTTGAATCGGCTCTTCCATCTCCGGTGCATTGATCACCGCACCTGCATGCTCAAACGGAGTGGCCGGTACACAGGATGGAAGCATATACTTGATATCAAGTGCTGTCCCTTTTGCTGCCTCCATCATGTAGTCCAGACCTTTGATCCCACACACATTCACAATTTCATGCGGGTCTGCAATGATCGTAGTTGCTCCATGAGGCACCAAAAGTCTCCCCAGTTCTTCCGGGCTGACGTAGGCAGATTCGATATGAATGTGACTGTCAATAAATCCAGGAACTGCATATCTTCCCTGCGCATCCACTTCATGAACGCCCTGATATTCTCCAATTCCCGCGATCTTATCTCCGCTCAGTGCGATGTCGCCTGTCTGGATCTTCCCGGAAAAAACATTGACGATCTGACAGTTTTTAATGACTGTATCTGCGGGAATTCTTCCTGCCGCTGTGTCAATCAGCTTTTTTAATTCTTCTTTCTTCATACCGATGTCCTCCTTTGATTTATTTTTCGTTTACTTCCAAAACCGGATCAAATGTTGTAAGCGCAAGATAGTCAACCGGTCCTACATCCGTGATCGCATAATCCGGGATGGCCGTAATCGGCAAGAAGAACATGTACATCATTGGATCCGGCAGATCAGAACCTAACATTCTTGCTGCCTGATCGATCTTCTTCTCCTGTGCCGCGATTACCTCCGGTTCTTCATCACTGACAATTCCTCCGACCGGAAGTGGAAGAAATTCCAGAATCTCTCCGTCTGCCACAACAACCTGACCGCCGCCCTGCTCGATCAGATAATTGGCTGCAATTGACATATCCTCTGCGCTGACACCCATAACAACCAGATTGTTGTCATCCGGTGCTGCCGAAGATGCCATCGCACCTTTCTTTAATTTCCATCCGGAACAAAATGCCAGAGATTTATTTCCATTTCTTCCAAATCGTTCCAGAACAGATACCATTGCCACGTCCTGCTCCACATCCGGAAGTACGATTCCGTTTTCAACTTTTAAAACAACATCTCTTCTCTTTCTGACAAATGGTCCTTTTACATCCATCGAAAGAACCTTTGCCTCTCCGTTCTGAATAGATGTCTTATATTCAAAATCTTCTTTTGTCGTCAGTTTGCATTTCAACTCACCTTTTAACACAGAACTTCTCTCCGGCGCTTTCAGATCATAAGTCAGTTTATGGTCTTTTGCTACCATTGTTCCATTTGTCATAACTTCTTTGATTCCGAATGCTTCCAGATCGTCTACAAACAGAATGTCTGCAATTCTTCCAGGGCAGATAGAACCAACCATATGGTCAATGCGATATGCTTCTGCGCTATTGATCGTCGCCATCTGGATTGCAGTCATCGGTTTCACTCCTGCCTGGATTGCCAGACGTACTACATTGTCCAGATGTCCTTTTTCCAGAACATCACTTGCTGTCACATCATCTGTACAGAAGCTGACTCTTCTTGCAAATGCCGGATTTACCTCTGTCACTGCTCTGATATTCTCTGCCAGGAAATGTGTTACGGAAGACTCGCGGATCAGCATGTGCATTCCTTTTCTCATCTTCTCTACAACTTCCTCGTGGTCGTAGCTTTCATGATCCAGGCGCACTCCTGCACACAGGTATCCGTTCAGATCATTGCCTCTTGCCATCGGTGCACATCCAAATACCGGCAGACGGTTCTTGAATGCTTCTGCGATTGCTCCCAGTGTGTTTTCATCCTCTTCCTGGATAAACTCTCTTACTGTCTCCCATACTCCGTAACACTGCGGCCATTTCTGTACCTCTTCATGTACCTCTTTTGTAAAGTTAAATGCTACAGTAGACTGAGGAATTGTATATGGTGTCTTATACGGTGCTCCCCAGAACACTTTCAGAGGACTCGCCTGTACCTCCTTTTGTACTTCCTGCAGTCCTTCCAGACCTGATACGGAAATATATTCGTCCAGACCGGAAATCATGCTTGTAGTCCCTCTTGGCACAACTGCTTTTGCATAGCTTGTAATGCTCAACTTGCTGCACTCACTGTGAATATGACCATCAATCATACCCGGCACCAGATATCTGCCCTTTGCATCGATCACTTCTGTCTCTTCCCCGATATACTCTTTCACATCTCCCACTGCTACAATCGTGTCTTTGTAAACTGCGATATCTGCCGGATAGATCTCCTCAGACATAACATTGACCAGAGTTCCTCCCATGATCACTTTTGTTGCAGGTGTCTTTGCACGTCCTGCACGAATCAGTTCCTTCAGATTTTCTACTGTTGTTCTTTCCATTCTTTTAAATCCTCCTGTTGTTTTGAGTAACAAAAAAGATACACCGGCCAGAGGCTAAACAGGTTTCCCGTCCTGCAAATGTATCTTGAAGAATTTTCAATATTCTGTTGTCTTCAACATATGTTCATCATAGCACATTGTTTTCAAAATGAAAATATAAGCTGTTATGAATATTTCCTATCATTATTAAGAAGCACATCTTATATATTTTTTTGCCAGAGTAGCTGGAGAAGTACTTCTACCAAAAAAAACTGCCGCACAACATGTGCGGCAGCCTCATACTAAAACTCAAACTTTTTCTCAAAGTATGCTTTCAGATCTTCAATTTTTACACGTTCCTGTTCCATTGTATCTCTGTCACGAACAGTCACTGCACCATCTTCTTCTGAATCGAAATCATAAGTTACACAGAACGGTGTACCGATCTCATCCTGACGGCGATAGCGTTTTCCGATATTTCCTCTGTCATCAAATTCGCAGTTGTAAGTCTTGCTCAGTTCTGCAAACACCTTCTCAGCGCCTTCATTGAGCTTTTTAGACAGCGGAAGCACACCAATCTTGACAGGAGCCAGTGCCGGATGGAAATGCAGAACCGTACGTGTATCTCCGCCTTCCAGTTCTTCCTCGTCGTATGCGCTGCAAAGGAACGCCAGTACCATACGGTCTGCACCAAGAGACGGCTCAATCACGTATGGGATATATTTTTCTTTCTTCTCATCATCAAAATAAGTAAGATCCTGTTTGGATACTTCCTGATGCTGTGTCAGATCGTAGTCTGTTCTGTCAGCAATTCCCCACAGCTCTCCCCATCCAAACGGGAACAAAAATTCTACGTCTGTGGTTGCTTTACTGTAGAAGCACAGTTCTTCCGGACTGTGGTCACGATAGCGGACTTCTTCATCTTTGAGTCCCAGAGAACTCAGCCAGTTCAGGCAGAAATTCTTCCAGTAATTGAACCAGTCAAGATCTGTTCCCGGCTCACAGAAAAATTCCAGTTCCATCTGTTCAAATTCTCTCGTACGGAATGTAAAGTTACCCGGTGTGATCTCGTTACGGAATGATTTTCCGATCTGCGCGATACCGAACGGAATCTTCTTTCTGGATGTACGCTGTACATTCTTAAAGTTGACAAAAATTCCCTGAGCGGTCTCAGGTCTTAAATATACCACGTTTTTCGCATCTTCTGTGACACCCTGGAACGTCTTGAACATCAGGTTGAACTCGCGGATGTCTGTAAAATTGTGCTTTCCGCAGGAAGGACATTTGATCTCATGTTCTTCGATATAAGCCGCCATCTGCTCTTTGCTCCATGCATCGACGCTTCCTTCCAGTTCGATCCCGTTCTCCTGTGCATAATCTTCGATCAGCTTGTCTGCACGGAATCTTTCTTTACACTCTTTACAATCCATCAAAGGATCACTGAATCCGCCAAGATGTCCGGATGCCACCCATGTCTGTGGGTTCATCAGGATTGCACAGTCCACGCCCACATTATACGGACTTTCCTGCACGAATTTCTTCCACCATGCTTTTTTTACATTGTTTTTCAACTCTACTCCGAGATTTCCATAATCCCATGTATTGGCAAGCCCCCCGTAAATTTCAGAACCCGGGTACACAAAACCTCTTGATTTTGCCAGGGCTACGATTTTATCCATTGTCTTTTCTACCATAATTCTCTGTTCCTCACATTCTTTTTCATCAATTGGTAACTATTATAACGGCTTCCCTTTATTTTTTCAAGCCATGCTGTTTATATTTTCTACAGCAGCGTCTCCAGGATCTCCAGTGATTTGAACCGTTTATCCACATACAACAGACAGTATCTCTCCAGGATCCTGGACAGTGTTTCCAGAACCGCTTCGCTGACAGTAAAGGTATACAGCTTCTCAATGGTGCTGCTTTCTATGTACTGCATCGTATAAAGTGTGGAATTATCCAAAGGAATCCCATCCGATATCTTTTCCCTGCAGTCCTGGCAGATTATCCCGCCTTCCCTTGCTGAAAACACCATCTGTCCTTCTCTCTTCTGGCAGCGGACACATTGAAATACCTGCGGACCTTCTCCATTGATACAGAACGCTTTGAGTTCAAAAATGCGGCGGATCAGCAAATTCGGAATATGCGGGCTGGTCAGTGCTTTCATGGTCTGATACAAAAGCTTTAACATCTCCCGTTCATCATTCTGCTCTTTTGTATAATAATTCGCGAACTCCAGAAAATAAAACCCGTAATAAGCACCGATCATATCTTCCCGAAGCTCCGAAAAATAATTTGTGATCTTCACAGACTGGATCGTATGAGAGGAACGCCCCTCATACATCGTAAACTCCCCAAAGGAAAACGGATTGACTGCACCTACCAGCGGGCTGTTTGGTCTTCTCGCCCCTCTGGCAAATGCAGAAATCTTTCCCTGTTCCTTTGTCAGTATCACAACCCGTCTGTCATACTCTCCAACCGGTGCCGTGGAAAGCACCATCCCTGTCAAAACAATCTGATTCACCTGATCTAACTCCTGCCTGTTCCTTCTGTTCTTCCAAACAGCGACTTTCGCTGCTGCCACTTTCTGCTTTGTAAGAAAGATAATCTGCAATGCGTCCTGTTGTCATAAACTGTTCCCAGTATTCTTCTTTCATCGGTTCACCTCTTTAATTGCTTTCTCATCTGTTCCTTGTTGAGTATACAATTAGGGTGTCCGATTCTCTCCCGGATATACTATATAAAATCTGCAAAATACTACATCTCGTCCTCGTGGTATCCGAAATTCTTCATTAGAAAATCACTGTCTCTCCAGTTTTTCTGTACCTTTACCCAAAGCTTCAGATTCACTTTACAGTCCAGCATCCGCTCGATTTCATAGCGCGCCGTACTTCCGATCTTCTTTAGCATACTGCCCTGTTTTCCGATGATGATTCCTTTGTGGGAATCCCGCTCGCAGATGATCGTGGCATCAATATGCATGACTTTGTTCTGCATTTTCATGCGGTCGATGGCCACTGCGATTCCATGCGGGATTTCTTCCTGCAGACAATGAAGTGCCTTTTCCCGGATCAGTTCTGCCACAATCTGACGCTCCGGCTGGTCTGTCACAGTGTCTTCATCATAGAACTGAGGACCATATGGAAGATATTTTAAAATCACGTTCACCAGTTCATCCGTATTGTCCCCGTTTCTCGCAGATACCGGAACAATCTCCGCAAAATCATACTCTTTGCGGTATGCATCGATAAACAGCAGAACTTCCTCTCTCTTTACCATATCAATCTTGTTGATTACAAGGATCACCGGTGTTTTTACACGTTTCAGCTGTTCTATGATGTGCTTCTCCCCGGCTCCGATAAAGGTGGACGGCTCTACCAGCCACAGTACCACATCTACTTCATTCAACGCGCGTTCTGCCACATTTACCATATATTCTCCCAGCTTATTTTTCGCCTTATGAATTCCCGGCGTGTCCACAAATACAATCTGCCCTTCTTCCGTTGTCAGAACTGTCTGAATACGGTTTCTCGTCGTCTGCGGCTTGTTGGACGTGATCGCGATCTTCTGCCCGATCAGCTGGTTCATCAATGTTGATTTTCCCACATTTGGTCTTCCAATCAGTGTCACAAATCCTGATTTAAAATCATCTCTCATCAATTTTACGTTCTCCTTATCCTGTGTTTCCTAAAACAACGTCTTCACTTCCAGAAACATCTCTTTTTCTTCCTCGATCTTTTCTTCGCTTCCGATCACACAGATCTGCTCTGCCTTCAGCATTGCCTCCACTACTGCTGCAAGCGCACGGATATCCTCCTGTGCTGCATGCAGGATCTGACTGCGCTCTGTACGGATCATCTCCTGGGATACATGATTCATATACAGATTCATCGAGCGATCCCCTTTTGCAGCCGGATTCATCGGGCGGTCAATATTACTGATCGTTCCAATGATATATTTTGTCATATCCCGTTCATCGACTGTGAAATTCTTCAGATAGTCTACAACGCCTTCGTACACTTCCATTGTCTTTTTCAGGTTCGGATCCCGATAGGAGATCAGATACCCCTCTCCGATCCGGTTAAAGTTGCTCATACATCCGTATGCACCGCCTTTGACACGGACATTCTGCCAGAGATAATCATAACTTAAGATCACCTTCAAAATCTGCAACGCGCCATGATACTGTGCTCCATGATCGATAAAGTTTCCAACTCTTGCCACATACTGCACTTTGGAAGACGTTTTAAAGCCTTCGTTGCGTTTTCTGCAGTGTAATACACACGGCGTCTCTTCCCCGTCCAGTTCCGGATACAGTGTATCCTTGATCTCACGAAATGCTGCTTCTATAGGAGTAAGTCCGTCCTCTGAGGAGGTATAACTGATCATCACATTGTCCACACGGAAAATCTGACGGGAGAGCTGTTTTAAGTTTTGGATCAGCTCTGCTTTTTTCTCTTCAAAATGCTCTTCGATGCCACGGACTACCTCATAGAATCCGATGCCGTCGGTATCATCCTTGAATTTGGACAGGGGAGATCCATAAGACAATGCGCGCAGTGCGGATGTCGTATGTCCGGAAGACTGGAAGGACATCTGCAGTCTGGATTTGAGCATTGCCAGAATCTCTTTTAATCGTTTTTCATCATCCAGTCTGGATTCCATCAGAATCTCACGCATCATCGCAAACAGAATCTTCATCTGCGGATACAATGCCTTTCCTTTGATCTCAAACGTTGCACGAAATTCCTTTTCTTTTGCCTTTGTCACATCCGGGTAGAGTTCCAGAGAAGTTCCGATTCCTCCGGTATGCATATTGATCTCATTGAACAGCGCCCCATACTCATAATGGCTGGTATCAATGATTCCCAGTACACTCTGCAAAATTCCCGTGTATGGAAGCAGTTCTTCGGACACTCCCGAAAGATCAAACATCAAAGTCGCATATCCGATGCCGTTGGTCTCCACTTCATGATGTACCAGCTGCACGCCGTCCACTTCCATCTCTTTGTTGTAAACCGGAGCAATCTCTTCTGTGATATCGGTTCTGTTGAGCACCGGAATCTTCTCCATATTCTCCGGCGCATCTTCTGATTCCTGATATGCTTCCAGCTCTCTGGTATCTGCCACCAGTTTCTCAATCTCGGCTTCACTTAATCCTGCTTTATATGCAGCCAGCTTTTCTTCCAGCTCTTTGTCCATTCTGGCTGTCCGTCCTTTTTCCGGCTTTACGATCACGATGGATCCATGCTGATTGTCAAGCAGATAAGTCTGGATCAGTTTTTCAAAATATCCGGTAGAAATCTGTTCTTTCAAATATTCAAAGGTCGGGATTGCCTGCATATGCATAAATGGCTCGTTCTCATCATACAGCCAGCTGTCCATGATCTGCAGTCCGTACATCAGTCCCTTTGGATAATTTCCAAAATCTGCCTCTCTGAAGCGGAACTCGTGATAGTTGATCCCTGCCTCCAGAGATTTTTTATCCATTCCGTTTTTCACGATCGACTGGAGTGTCTCTTCGATCACACGGATAAATGCCTCTTTCTGATCACGATTCGCATTTTTAGAGACAATAGAAAAGATCGGCTGATAGATTCCATTGTCATAAGAACCCATGATATCTTTTCCGATTCCTGCATCCAAAAGCGCTTTTTTCAGCGGTGCACCCGGTGCAGAGAGCAGTGCATAGTCCAGAATCTGAAACGCCAGATACAGCTTTTCATCCAGACTTGTCCCGATGACTTTATTATAAGAAAGATACGTATTATCCTCCTCAGACTCCTCACTGGAGATCGAATACTCCATCTCCAGTTCTCTGATTTCTTCAAACGGTTTCTGATATTTGATCTCGGAATCCACTTCGATCGCATCAAATGCTGACAGATAATTTTCATCCAGCCATCTTAGCTTTTCTTCCATGTCCATATCTCCGTAAAGATAGATATAGCTGTTGGACGGATGATAATATGTCCTGTGGAAATTCAAAAACTGCTCGTACGTCAGCTCCGGGATCACATCCGGATCACCGCCGGATTCATTGGCGTAAGAAGTGTCCGGGAACAGAGAATTCTGGATCACACGGTCCAGCACACCTTCCGGAGACGAAAACGCTCCCTTCATCTCATTGTATACCACGCCATTGTACTCCAGCTTTCCATCTGCCGTATCCAGTTTGTAGCTCCACCCTTCCTGACGGAAGATTTCATCATGCTCATAGATGTTCGGATAAAATACTGCATCCATGTATACATGCATTAAATTCTGAAAATCCTTCGAATTACAGCTTGCAACCGGATATAATGTCTTGTCCGGATAGGTCATAGCATTCAAAAACGTATTCAGTGATCCCTTTACCAGTTCCCCAAACGGGTCTTTC
>ENA-OXEV01000451-OXEV01000451.1-human-gut-metagenome-genome-assembly--contig:-NODE-451-length-14363-cov-9.59841_pt1 | contig 14363 bp, 9 predicted proteins | sample MGYA00249833_ERZ652260 | MGnify/ENA primary metagenome ERZ652260 (study PRJEB26925, sample SAMN05826808) | human gut metagenome | biome: ENVO:2100002; feature: ENVO:00000062; material: ENVO:00002003...
TATTAAAAATTACGAAAATATTACGGAAAAATGAATAAAATACTGTTAAAATCAAGTTTGTGCTTGTCCATTGAAATAAAGTATTGTATTATATCATAGATAATGTGTTTTTATAAGTAAGATAACGGAAGGTCGTATTATGATAAAAGAAAATCAGAAATTATTAAACCGCATTCAGGTTGTGCTGGATGCAGGAGTGATCATTGTAGCATATGTGCTGTCCTGGTATATCCGTTTTCGGAGCGGATTATTTGACCTGGATCCATGGTATCTGTCGCTGAGAGAGTATATGAAGGTACTGTTCTTTCTGGTGCCGTCCTATTTGATCCTGTATTACGCATTTCAGCTCTATACGCCGAAGCGGGTACAGGGAAGAAGGCTGGAAGCCTGGCATGTAGTACAGGCGAATGTGATCGGCCTGATGGGTGTGACCATGGTATTTTTCCTTGCAAAGCTTTCAGACAGATATTCCAGATGGGTAGTATTTATCTTCTGCTTTGTCAATATTACCATGGAAGTATTTGCCAGAAATATGGTGAGGATGGTTTTGCGCAAGGCGAGAAAGAACGGATATAATCAGAAACATATGATTCTGGTTGGCTACAGCCGCGCGGCAGAGCAGTATATTGACCGGATTCTTGCAAACCCGGAGTGGGGATATGCCGTGCGGGGAATTCTGGATGACCACCAGCCGAGAGGAATGGAGTATAAAGGGGTCAAGGTGATTGGGAGTATCGACAATCTGCTGGTCATTCTTCCGCAGAATCAGATCGATGAGATTGCGATCACACTGGGACTGGATGAGTATCACAAGCTGGAATATATTGTAAATATGTGTGAAAAATCAGGTGTGCATACAAAGTTTATTCCGGATTATAACAATATCATTCCGACAAAACCATATACAGAAGATATTCAGGGACTTCCTGTGATCAATATCCGTCATGTACCGCTTAATAATGCTTTGAATAAGTTTGTGAAGCGGGCAGTGGACATTTTTGGTGCGATCGTTGCGATCATTCTTTTTTCACCTGTGATGCTGGTTGTATCTGTGCTGATCAAGCTGACTGCACCGGGACCGCTGATTTTTAAACAGGAGCGAATCGGGCTGCAGAACAAGCCGTTCTACATGTATAAGTTCCGTTCCATGATCGTACAGAAAGAGAGCGAAGAGAAGAAGGGCTGGACGACAAAAGATGATCCGAGAGTGACTCCGATAGGAAAATTTATCCGGAAGACCAGCATTGATGAGCTTCCACAGCTATTCAATGTGCTCAAAGGAGATATGAGCCTGGTGGGTCCGAGACCAGAGAGACCATTGTTTGTAGAAAAGTTTAAGGAAGAGATCCCAAGATATATGATCAAGCATCAGGTGCGTCCGGGACTGACCGGATGGGCACAGGTGAATGGCTATCGTGGAGATACTTCAATCCGGAAGCGGATTGAGTGCGACCTGTATTATATTGAAAACTGGACGTTGGGACTGGATTTTAAGATTATCCTGCTGACGTTCCTGAAAGGATTTATCAACAAAAACGCATACTAAAACGGAGGCGGATCTATGTTTCGCAGAAGAGAGCGAATATCGCTGCAGCAGAGAAAACGATTGAATAAAAAAAGACAAAGGCGGGGAATCCTGTTTTTGGTTCTGGAATTTCTGATACTTGCAGTTCTTGTTTTGGCGGCATTTATGATGTACAAGCTGGATCATCTCAACCATAATACACTGGATGAGAGCAGCCTGGAACTACATGAGACACCGAAGGGATATACGAATGTGGCATTGTTCGGGTTGGATTCCAGAGACGGAGAGCTAAGTGGCGGCGTGAGAAGTGACAGTATTATGATTGTCAGCATCAACAATAAGACCGGAGATGTAAAGATCATTTCCGTATATCGGGATACGCTGCTAAAGCAGCAGGATGGTACTTATGAGAAAGCAAATGCGGCGTATTCCTTTGGAGGTCCACAGGAGGCAGTGGCAATGCTCAACCGGAACCTGGATCTGGATATTACAAAATATGCTTCTGTAAATTTCAATTCGCTTGCAGATATCATAGATATCCTGGGTGGGGTGGAAGTAGAGCTGACCAGTGAGGAAATATTCTGGCTGAATGGATATACGGCAGAAACCTCACAGGTGGTAGGACGGCAGACACATACACTGGATGAGAATTCTCCGGGAGTTCACAATCTGGATGGAATACAGGCAGTTTCCTATACCCGGATCCGTTATACAGCCGGAGATGACTTTAAGCGTGCAGAGCGTCAGAGAATTATATTGCAGAAGATGATTCAGAAGCTGAAGACAGCAGGACCGGTAAAATGGAATAAGATTCTGGATCAGGTACTGCCGGAAATATCAACGAATATGACGACACCGGATATCATGAAACTGGGACTGAATATATTCCGATATAAAATTGGAGAGACAAAAGGCTTTCCGTTTGATATTACGACCAGTGAAAATGTCATTGGACTGGAAGGTTCTTATGCGGTTGCGATCGGACATGCGGATAATGTAAGACAGCTCCATGAGCAGCTTTTTGGAGAGACTGGATACCAGCCTTCGGACGAAGTACAGCAGATCAGTCAGGATGTGGCTTATCTGACGGGTGTTTATCCGGAAAATTATGCACAGTAGCGAAAGAGGAAAAAAATGTTACGAAAAATGATCGCAGACAGAAAAATCGAATATAGTTCTTATACTTTAGTTTATGCGGCAGCGGTATTGGCTGCAAAGGCACATCTGGATTATGTGACAGCAGTACTTCTGATGGCAGAGGCAATGTTTTTGTTTATATGGAATTTTAGAAAGACAAAAAATCTTGTGGATATGCGGGGGCTTTTTACGCTGGCATGGGTAGGCGGAGAAGGTATCGCATGCCTGAAGCTCAGCAGGCTGCAGAGTGACTGGAGCAATGTGACATGGCTGACCTTTTTTCTGATCTATGTGTGTTTCAATCTGGGATATGATCTCTGGATTGGCCGTTTTTCGAAAGAACAGGGGCAGGAAGTAAAAAGAGATGAGATCTCGGCAAAGCGGATTCTGATCTGCATCTTCGGACTGATGGCAGTTTCCATTGCATGTTTTACGTTGGAGGCAGTGGTGGTAGATTATATTCCATTGTTCAATTCAGCGCCTCATGCATATTCTTATTTTCATATTTCAGGAGTGCACTATTTTACAATCAGCTGCATTTTGATTCCGGCGCTGACTGTATTGTATACCAAGGTTACAGAAAAAATTTCGGGCAGGACATGGATCCTTTTAATTGCAGGAAACCTGACGGCAGTGGCGATTCCAATTTTATGTGTCTCCAGATTTCAGCTGTTGTTTGCGGTTGGCTTTGCGGCAGTGATGTACTTGATGTTGTATAAAAAAATCACATGGAAGATGATCGTCACAGGGGTATTGATCATGATTCCCGTGTATGTGCTTCTGACAGTTGCAAGAAGGCATAATGTGACTTATTTAAATGGAATTTTTGAGATGAAAAATTCCAAAATGCCAATTTTTATTACACAGCCGTATATTTATGTAGCCAATAATTTTGAAAATTTTAACTGTATGGTAGAGCAGTTGACAGCGCACACATGGGGACTGCAGATGCTGTTTCCGTTTTTTGCACTGACGGGGTTGAAATTTGTATTTCCGCAGTTGGTGACAATTCCGGATTTTGTCACAAAAACAGAGCTTACGACGTTAACGATGTTTTATGATGCCTACTATGATTTTGGAATCATCGGAACCTCTTTGTTTGCGTTTATAATCGGTTTGACTGCAGCAGCAGTTTCAATTCTGGTGCGTCAGAAGAAAAATCCGATGACGTATATGTTTTATGGACAGATTGCGATTTATCTGGGGCTTGCCTTTTTTACGACCTGGTTCAGTAATCCGACGACCTGGTTCTGGCTGGCACTGACTTTGATGATGTACTGGTTTGTCGGATATCGCAGGAAAGGAATAGGATCACATGGAAGAAAATAGAACAGTGGATGTGCTGATCCCTACGTATAAGCCGGATCAGAGATGCGTACAGCTGGTAAAACGTCTGTTAAACCAGAGTGTTCAGGTCAATCGGATCTATTTGATCGATACAGAGAGCGGGATCTTTCCAAAAGAGTTGTATACGATTTCTGACAGAGTCAAGATCCACCGGATTCTGCCGGAAGAGTTTGATCACGGTGGTACGAGAAATCTGGGAGCTGAGATGTCAGATGCGGAGATTCTTGTCTACATGACCCAGGATGCTATGCCGGCGGATCAATTTCTGATCGAGCGTCTGCTTTACGGATTTTCGTATGAAAACGTAGCAGCAGTTTATGCAAGACAGCTGCCGGCAGCGGATTGTCAGTTTATTGAGCGCTATACAAGAGAATTTAATTATCCGAAAACCAGCAGATTGAAATCCAAAGAAGATCTTTCCAAACTTGGAATCAAAACCTATTTCTGCTCTAATGTCTGTGCAGCATACCAAAAGGATGTATATGAAAGGCTTGGAGGATTTGTACGAAAAACGATTTTCAATGAAGACATGATCCTGGCAGGCAGAATGGTTCAGGAGGGGTGGAAGATTTATTATGCGGCAGATGCAAAAGTGATCCATTCTCACAATTATAACTGCAGACAGCAGTTTCACCGGAATTTTGACCTGGCGGTCTCACAGGTAGATCATCCGGAGATTTTTGAAGGAGTACCTTCTGAAGGAGAAGGGATGCGTCTGGTGAAGGATACAGCAAAATATCTGCTGAAATCGGGCAGACCATGGCTTCTGGTATCTCTTGTATGCAAGAGCGGGTGGAAGTACATAGGATATAAACTGGGGAAAAATTATAAGAAACTGCCCCGGTGGCTGATTTTGAAATGTACGATGAATCCACGATACTGGAGAGAAACTTGAAATTCACAGTTTTTTCATTGATGTTTGAGGGAAAATATTGTATGATGTTAAAGTGCATATTTTAGGTAATCTATGATGTATGCCATGAGAAAGGATAGAATTATGGGAGATACAAGAAGGCGTTCGAGAGCAGAAATGTCCGGAGCGGACAGAAGAAGTTCTCAGAGGTCGGGGCAGCCGCGCCGCCGTCCGGAGCAAAGAAATCAGATGGGGGACAAAAAACAGAGGCAGCAGTCCGCCCAGAGAAAGCGACCGTCCGGCAGCACTTCTGTTAATGGAAGGCGGTCTGTGAACGGAAGACCTTCACAGAAGGGGCGTTCAAGGAAGCGGGCAAAGAGAGGATTTGCATCCTGGTCTTCAGGGAAAAAAGCAGTGGCGATTCTGATGGGAATTCTGATCCTGCTGATTACAGCAACCGTTGCAGTGGTTGCGGCAAAATGGGGAAAAATTGGCGGTGTTGCATTAAATCCGGATAAGCTTGCGATTTCGGAGGAAGCGGAGATCAGCGGTACCGGTTACCTGACTGTTGCTCTGTTTGGCCTGGATACGCGTGCGACAGATGAAGAGATGGGGTCCCGAAGTGATACGATCATGGTGGCGTCTCTGAACCGTGAGACAAAGGAAATCAAGCTGGTTTCTGTTTACAGAGATACGCTTCTGCAGCTTTCAGATGGAACTTACAATAAAGCGAATGCAGCCTATGCTTACGGCGGTGAAGAAGAAGCTGTTGCTATGCTCAATAAGAATCTGGATTTGAATATTGAGCATTATGTGTCAGTGGATTTTTCTGTTTTAGTTCATGTGATCGATGCTCTTGGCGGGATTGATATTAATGTAGAAGAAGCAGAGAACGGTATGGATATCATTCCGTATCTGAACAACTATGTTGTAGAAGTGATTGAAAATACAGGGGTGGATTCAGCTCCGTTTACGCAATTGGGACAGCAGCATCTAAATGGAGTACAGGCAACGGCTTATGCCCGTCTCAGATACGGCGGCGGTGACGATTATAAGCGAACAGAGAGACAGCGGGAGGTACTGGAGCAGATTGCGATCAAAGCGCAGAAAGCAAAACTTTCCACGATCAACAAGATCATTGACAAGGTGTTTGACAACGTGAAAACGAATTTTACACTGGCGGAGACGATTGCTTATGCAAAAGACGTGAAGTCTTATAAATTTGGAGAAACACAGGGATTTCCGTATGAAAGTACAACACCGGATCTTGATGTTGGAAGTTCTGTTGTAGCGACAGACTTGGCATCCGATGTGACGAAGCTGCACCAGTTCTTATTTGGAGAGAACGACTATACACCGTCTTCTACGGTACAAAGTATCAGTGAGGATATTGCCAACTCCACGTATGATATGGGAGAATCTTACGATACAGAATATGATGAGTATGGATATTCGCAGAATTATTCCGGATATGACAGCAGCTATACGGATAACAGTTACGGAACTGGCGGATATCAGGACAGCAGCTACGGAGATGGCAGCTCTGGCAATGGATATACAGAAGATACCGGCGGTGATTATGGACCTCCGTCAGATGGCGGCGGTACAGACAGTGGAAGCGGCAACAGTAATTCCCAGATACCGGATACCGGTACCGGCGACAGTGGTGATATCGGTGGAGGGAGTTTGGAATAAGGGAAAAACAGTTTTTATTTATACGAAGAAAAGTCGAGAGACAGAAAAGAGGAGATGTACATGAAGTCGTTGAAAAAGATAGGGATTCTTTTGTTTGCAGTGTGCTTTCTGATGCTGTATCCTTCAGTGTGTGTACATGCGGCAGAAGGAACGCTTCAGTTTTCAGATCCTACAGCAAAAGTAGGAGAGGATGTTACAGTCAAAGCTAAGATCAGTACTGGTGGAGAAGCAATTGGGGATGGTTTTGTTACAGTAACATATGACAAAGCAGCACTGGAGTTTGTCAGTGGAACCAATGCAACCGGTGGGGACGGAACAGTGAAGCTGGAAGCTACCGGGGATGGAACTGTTTCAGAGCTGGAGTATACCATGGTCTTTAAAGCGCTGAAAGAAGGAGCAACAAAGCTGGAGGTGTCAGATTATACCTCTTATCTGTATTCTGATGAAACCTTAAATCTTACAACAGGTGATTCCACAGTTACTGTGGAGGCAGGGGATGAAACATCGTCAGAGAGCTTGGCAGGGACCACTGCGGTGGCGACAGGAACTGGAAGTGTAGAGATCGACGGAGTCACATACACAATTTACAATGATTTTTCCGACGCGCTTGTTCCAGACGGATGTAGCAGAACGACGATGGAGTATAACGGAGAAACTGTAAACGCGATTTTGCAGGAAACCTCCGGAAAGTGTTTTGTGTATCTGGTTGAGGGAGACAAAGACCCGGTGATGGCACTTTACAATGAAAAAGATAACTCATTTGCGATTACAGAGATGGTGTCGATCACAGATTCCAGTTATATCTTTTTGTTGGGAACAAATGATGGAAAAGGACTGCCGTCTCAGTTTAAGAAAACAAAACTGACAGTCGGCACACTGACTTTCCCGGTATGGCAGAATTCAGAGAGTGAGGACTTTTATCTGATGTATGCGATGAACGAATCAGGAGAGGAATCGTTCTACCAGTATGATACAAAGGATGAAACGTACCAGAGATATCCGGTCACAGATGTAAAAGAAAAGAGTACAAGTTCTTCGACAACACTGATAGATAAAGTAAAAAACTTTCTTCAGGATCAGGTGCTGATCGTTGTAGCAGCAGCCTGGGCGGTTATTTTAATTTTAATCATCATTATTATTGTAGTCGGCGTGAAATTACGCAGAAGAAATGAAGAACTTGATGAATTCTACGATGAGCATGAATCCATCGGGAATTCAAAAGGAAGTCGTGCAGTTGTTGAGAAAAAATCTCGTAAACAGTTCAAAGGATATCAGGACGAAGAGGATGATTTTGTAGATGACTTCGAAGACGAAGAGGAAACAGATGACGAAGATCCTGATGAATACGAAGAGTACGAAGATGATGACGAATATGGGGAAGATGATTACGACGCATATGAGGACGATTCGGATGAATATGAGGATGATTTTGAAGAGTACGACGATGACGAGTATGAAGACGATGATTATGACGACGAATACGATGAGTATGAGGACTATGATGATGACGAAGAAGAGGATGATGTTCCGGAGTATCAGCCAAAACGAAGATCGTCTGCTCGTGAAGAAAAAGACAGTTATGATGTAGATTTTATAGATTTATAAGAAATTGGGGCAAACAACAGAGAAAGTCTGTGGTATGCCCCGATTTTATTTATAAATAGTCACTTTAAGGAGAGTATAAGGAGGAGAAAGATATGTGTGGAATTGTAGGATATGTAGGAGAAAAGCAGGCAGCGCCGATTTTGCTGGATGGATTATCAAAGCTGGAATACAGAGGATATGACTCAGCCGGAATTGCAGTCTATGACGGAGCAGAGATTCAGACAGAAAAATCAAAAGGTCGTTTAAAGGTGCTCAGTGAACTGACACATGACGGACAGACAATGCCGGGAACAATCGGGATCGGTCATACCAGATGGGCAACACATGGTGAACCGTCAGATGTAAATGCACATCCACATTATAACAAAAATAAAAATATTGTTGTTGTGCACAATGGAATTATTGAAAACTATTTGAAACTCAAACAGAAGCTGGAGAAAAAAGGGTATGAGTTTGTGTCGGAGACAGATACCGAAGTACTGGCACATCTTCTGGATTACTATTATCAGGGAAACCCTCTGCAGGCGATTACAAAGGTAATGCATCGAGTAGAAGGGTCCTATGCACTTGGGATCATGTTCCAGGATCATCCGGATGAACTTTATGCAGTGCGAAAAGACAGTCCGTTGATCGTGGGAGAGACAGAAAACGGATGTGTGATCGCATCCGATGTTCCGGCAGTGCTGAAATATACAAGAGATGTATATTTTATTGAAAATGAAGAGATTGTACGTATGGAAAAAGATTCGATGCAGTTTTTCAATGTAGATGAAGAAGAAATCGAGAAAACTCCTGAGCATATTGAGTGGGATGCCAATGCAGCAGAAAAAGGCGGATATGAGCATTTTATGCTGAAAGAGATGTATGAGCAGCCAAAAGCAATCCTGGATACGTTTTCACCGCGCATCAAAGGAAATGATATCGTGATCGAAGAGCTTGGGATGTCTGATGAGGAAATCAAGGCAATCCGCAAAATCATGATCGTGGCCTGTGGATCTGCATATCATGCGGGAGTTACTGCAAAATATGTGATGGAAGGAATGGCTCGGATTCCGGTGGAAACAGATCTGGCTTCTGAGTTCAGATACCGTGATCCGATCATGGAGGACGGAACATTGGTTGTGATCATCAGCCAGTCAGGAGAGACTGCAGATTCTCTGGCGGCACTGCGTGAAGCAAAGCAGAGAGGGGCAAAGGTACTTGGAATTGTCAATGTTGTCGGAAGTTCTATCGCAAGAGAGGCAGATAATGTCATGTATACATGGGCGGGACCGGAGATTGCGGTTGCGACAACAAAAGCATACTCCAGTCAGTTGATCGCATTGTATCTGCTGGCCATGAAATTTGCATTTGTGAGAGGGAAAATCACAGATTCGGAAATGCGGGGATATATTGAAGATCTTCAGAAACTTCCGGAGCAGGTGGAGCTGTTATTAAATAACAAGAATCGCATCCAGAAGTTTGCCAACCGTTATCTGGCAGCGAGAGAAGTATTCTTTATCGGAAGAGGAATCGATTATGCGATTTCCATGGAAGGATCTCTGAAATTAAAAGAGATTTCTTATATCCATTCAGAGGCATATGCTGCGGGAGAATTGAAACACGGAACCATTTCTCTGATCGAAGAGGGAACACTGGTAACAGCGATTCTTACACAGAAAGAGCTGTACAAAAAGAGCATCAGTAATATCGTAGAAGTAAGGACCAGAGGAGCATTTGTTCTTGCCATTACAAATGAAGGGAATCATGAGATTGAAAAAGCGGCAGATTATGTTGTATACATTCCGCAGACCAATCGATATTTTGCAAACTCTCTGGCGATCATTCCGCTTCAGCTGTTCGGATATTACATTTCCGTCGGAAGAGGATGCGATGTGGATAAACCGAGAAACCTGGCAAAATCTGTAACAGTAGAATAAATAAAGCTGGTTTCAAGAATTGTTAAAGGATTGAACACAGTTTCATCACAAAAGGACGGTATGATAGCAGTATAAAATACAAGAGAAAGAAGGAATTGATATGGAGAATCAATACAATTATTACCATTCTGAGGAACCACAGAATGATTCATCTTATACCAGTCAGCCGAACCCGGAGCATCATGAAAAACCAAAAAAGAAAATGCCAAAGGCCGTTGTGGTGACAGGATGCGCATTGCTGTTTGGAGTGGTTTCCAGTGCGACATTTCTGACAACCAATATGGTTGGAAGCAAAGTATTGGGACTGGAACAAAAAACAACCAAAGAGGTTTCAAATACAACACAAAATAAAGCATCCCTGTCCAAAGCATCCAGTGTGATCACATCCGATGTTTCCAATGTCGTAGAATCCGTGATGCCATCGATTGTATCCATCACAAATATGAGTGTTCAGCAGGTGCAGAGCTTCTTCGGAGGAACCTCCCAGCAGGAAGTGACCAGTGCGGGAACAGGAATCATCATCGAACAGACAGATTCAGAGCTTTTGATCGTTACAAATAATCATGTCGTTGCAGACAGCAATCAGCTGACAGTGACATTTGACGATCAGAGCAGTGTGGAAGCAGATATCAAAGGAACAGATTCCGCACATGATCTGGCTGTGATCGCAGTTCAGCTGGATAAGATTTCAGATGATACACTGGACAAAATTTCAGTAGCGACACTTGGAGATTCTACAAAATTGAAAGTAGGAGAACCTGCCATTGCAATCGGAAATGCGCTGGGATACGGACAGTCCGTGACAACAGGAGTGATCAGTGCAACAGACAGAGAGAGCCAGACAACAGACAGTGCAACAGGAGAGACAACAGGATCTTCTGATGTAAAACTGATTCAGACAGATGCAGCGATCAATCCCGGAAACAGTGGCGGAGCTCTTGTGAATGCAAATGGAGAAGTCATTGGAATCAACTCTGCAAAACTGATCGGAGAGGACGTAGAAGGAATCGGTTATGCAATTCCAATCTCAGATGTCACAGACATTATTACAAATCTGATGAATCAGGAGACAAAGACAAAAGTATCTGAGACAGAGAGGGGATATCTCGGAATTACAGGACTGGATGTAGAAGATTCTGATTCTCAGCGTTATGGAATGCCGACAGGCGTTTATATTTCCGAAGTATCACGCGGAGGTGGAGCAGCTGATGCAGGAATTACAAAAGGAAGTATCATCGTAGGATTCAACGGAATCACAATTGACAGTATGGAGTCATTGCAGGAGCAGCTGCAGTACTATAAGAAAGGCGAAAAGGTAACTCTGACGCTTCAGGTTCCGGGAGAGGGCGGAGAATATCAGGAGCAGACTGTGGAAGTGACATTGGGAAGGAAAGCTCAGTAAAAAAGATAACATGTAAAAAGCGGAAGAAGACAGTCAGGCTTCCGCTTTTTTTGCGGCTGTAATAAAGCCGCGGAAAAGTCGCCGCATCTTTTCGCTGCTTCGAAACATACATTCCGGATGCCACTGAACTCCAATGGCAAAAGGATGAGAAGAATGCTCGATGGCTTCTATCGTCTGATCCGGGGCAAGAGCGCTGACTTTCAGATCAACTCCCGGCCTGTCGATCGCCTGATGGTGAAAGCTGTTGACGTAAACAGAGCGGCCAAGACAGGAAAAGAGTCTGGAGGACCTTTCAATCCGGACAGGATGGCTGACATCACTGCGGGAGTCAGATCTCTGCATATGATCAAGAGATTCTCCGGGTTGATAGCGGATATCCTGAAATATGGTTCCCTGGCAGGCAGTATTGAAAATCTGCATTCCACGGCAGATGGAAAATACCGGTTTTGCAGAAGACAGAATCAGCTTCATCAGGCGGATCTGAAACAGATCCAGTGTGATATTGGTGTCTCTGATGCCTTCTCTGGGTTCCTGGCCAAATAACAAAGGTGTGATGTCATTTCCGCCGCAGAAGAGAAAGCCATCGCACAGCCTTAGATATTGTTCAAGCATGGAATCTGAGCGGATGAGCGGAAGCAGGATGGGGATACCGCCGGAATACCGGACAGACTGAATATAAGGATTGGATACAAACTGGCGGTTGTCCGACAATCCGCAGACAACAATGCCGATCAAAGGTTTTGCAGATTCAGATTTCATTTTTGCGTCTCCTGTCATATAATAGTGGTGGTTTTAGCATATGTAAAAAAAGAAGCGCTTATACGTAAATTCGAAACAAAAAAGGAGAAGAAAATGAGAAAATGGATCGATATGCACTGTGATACATTGAGTGAGCTGCTGTCGGCAGAAACGCTGGAGGAGAACAGTCTTTGTGTGGATCGAAAGAGAATGGAACAGACCAAAATGCTGGCGGAATTTTTTGCATGTTTTGTATGTGTACCAGATGGAAAGTGGGAAGAAGCATACCAGAAGGTGATCGAGATGATTGCCCGTATGGAGCGTGAGACAAAAGAAAATAAGAAATTAAAGCTTATAAAAACAGCAAAAGAGTTAGAATATGCAGAACGGGAGGAACTCAATCTGGCACTGCTGACCGTGGAAGAAGGCGGCGTTTTAAATGGAAACAGAAACCGCCTTGAAGAACTGTATCAGAGAGGTGTCCGCCTGATCACACTGACATGGAATTATGAAAATTGCATCGGATATCCGAATAGCAGAAATGCACAGGAGATGCAAAAGGGATTGAAATCTTTTGGAAAACAGGTGGTAGAAGAAATGAACGAAAGAGGAATGCTGGTGGATGTTTCTCACTTGTCAGATGGCGGCTTTTGGGATTGTATCCGGCTGAGCAAAAAACCGATTATAGCGTCTCATTCTAATGCCCGAGCACTTTGTGCACACCCGCGAAATCTTTCGGATGAGATGCTTTGTGCACTCGGGGAATGCGGAGGTGTTGTGGGACTTAATTTTTATCCGCAGTTTTTACAAAGCGATCGGTCAGCGGAGGTTTTGGATATTGCAAAGCATGGGATGCATATCCTGCAAAAAGCCGGAGAGGATTCTGTGGCACTGGGAACAGATTTCGATGGATTTGAGGCAGGGCAGAACTGGCTTCGCGGGATTGAAGAGATCGAGTGTGTATGGGATGCTTTGAAAAAGGCAGGAATGACGGAACGTCAGTTGGATAAGCTTTCGTATCAGAACGTCAAAAGAGTGCTTGAGGAAGTGCTTTAAATATTTCTCAAAACAAAGTCTGGTTATCGGCAGGAGAATCTGGTACAATAGGAAAGATTGAAACTACAAAGGAAAAGGATAGGGAGGATTTTTCAATGGAAAATCAGAAAATTATTCAGGTGGAAGAAAAAGTGCCCTTTAAGATGCTGCTTCCACTGAGCATTCAGCACATGTTTGCCATGTTCGGGGCATCCGTGCTTGTTCCGTTTGTGTTCGGGATCAACCCGGCAGTTGTACTGTTTATGAACGGAATCGGAACACTGCTATTTATCTTGATCACAAAGGGAAAAGCTCCGGCATATTTAGGTTCCAGTTTTGCATTTCTTGCTCCGGCAGGAGTTGTGATCAGCAAATGGGGATACGAGTATGCGCTGGGTGGATTCGTTGCAGTCGGATTTTTAGGCTGCATTCTGGCGCTGATCATCTATAAGTTCGGATCTGACTGGATCCATGTGGTACTGCCGCCGGCAGCCATGGGACCGGTTGTTGCGCTGATCGGTCTGGAGCTGGCAGGTACTGCGGCATCTAATGCAGGATTAAAAGACGAGGTGATCGATCCGAAAAATGTGATCGTATTTCTTGTGACTTTAGGAGTGGCAGTGCTAGGTTCGGTGTTGTTCCGCAAGTTTTTTGCGGTGATTCCGATTCTGATCGCGATCATTGCCGGATACGTGGCTGCTGTTATCTGTGGAATTGTTGATTTCTCAAGTGTGAGTGCAGCGTCCTGGGTGGCAGTTCCGAATTTTTCTGCACCGAAATTCAAGTGGGAGGCAATCGTTATCGTGCTTCCGGTTCTTCTTGTGATCGCTTCCGAGCATATCGGACATCAGATCGTGACGAGTAAGATCATCGGCAGAGACTTGCTGAAGGAACCGGGACTTCACCGTTCTCTTTTTGCAGATAACTTTTCCACTATGATCTCCGGATTTATCGGTTCTGTACCGACAACGACTTACGGGGAAAATATCGGAGTGATGGCAATGACAAAGGTATACAGTGTATACGTGATCGGAGGAGCAGCTGTTCTTTCTATCATTTGTTCCTTTATTGGAAAACTGACAATGCTGATCAATTCCATTCCTGGAC
>ENA-OXEV01000464-OXEV01000464.1-human-gut-metagenome-genome-assembly--contig:-NODE-464-length-13947-cov-7.17758_pt1 | contig 13947 bp, 7 predicted proteins | sample MGYA00249833_ERZ652260 | MGnify/ENA primary metagenome ERZ652260 (study PRJEB26925, sample SAMN05826808) | human gut metagenome | biome: ENVO:2100002; feature: ENVO:00000062; material: ENVO:00002003...
TGTGTATAAGAGACAGGTTTTCAGACGCGGGTCGAGCACGCGGTGGAGCAAATCGACCACGAGGCCGACAGTCAAAAAGAACGCGGCCAGCAGGAACAGCTCGCTTTGCACGGCAATCAGGTCGCGGTTGCCCACGTCGGTCACAAGACCGTTGCCGATGCCCGGTAACGCAAACAGGTTTTCGATGACCATCACGCCAGTGACCATCGAAGCGAAGGTCAGCCCGATAACAGACACCAGCTGCGGGGTTGCCAACCGCAATCCCACACGCAACACCGCCTGAGTGCGCGTCATGCCACACGAGCGTGCCATATCGATGTAGCCGGAACTGGCTAAATCCCCTAAGGCCGCGCGCGTGTATCGCATAAGCGATGCTCCCACGATGATGCCGACCGATACAGCCGGCAATACCAACGCTGATATCGCCGAACCGGGTGCGCCCCAACCATCCAGCGGGAACCCTTGCGAGGGAAACACATCAAGCAATCCTACGCCGCGCCCGAACAACAGAATCAGCAGCAGACCGCCCCACAACGCAGGTACGGCACCGCCGACAATAGCCAGTACATGAAACACCGCACGCACCGTTGCGCTGCGGGCCAGTACCGCCGCACAGCCCAGCGGCAAGCCGATGACCAAGGCGATGAGCAGGGCAAGAATAATCAGGGGAAAGGTGATGGACGCACGTGCGCCTACCAAGGAGGTTACGGAGCGACCAGTCAGGATTGAAGTGCCGAAGTCACCACGGGCCAGCGCACTCATCCAATCGAAGTATTGTGCAATCAATGGCCGATCCAGACCGAGTTGTTCGCGTAGCTGGGTCACACGCTCAGGCGGCGAGTTGACGCCGGCCATCACGGAGGCCACATCGCCAGGCAGAATGCGCAATGCTGCAAAAACCACCACGGACAGGCCGAACAACGCCACCACGAATAACGCCAGCCGTTTCAACACGAATCGCATAATGCCTACTTTACTTGGATTAACAATGAGCCCCCTCACTGAGGGAGCTCATTGCTGTAACGAACTACTTCGTGTAGGTCACGTTGTAGAGGGGCAGAACGGTCTGGTTGAGGTCGAAGGGGAATCCTTCAACGCCCTTGGCCGTGGCGGTGGTGATGCGGTAGTTGAACAGCCAGTCGGCCGGCGCATCCTCGGAGACAAGCTTGGCGGCCGCGGCGAACTTGGCATCACGCTCCTTGTCGGAGGTGGCGGCAACACCCTCGTTGTACAGCTTGGTCACATTCTTGTTGTCGTAACCGAAATAGTATGTCGGATCGGTCCACGATGCGAAGTCGTGGCTTTCGTTGTGGTCCACCAGCGAAATATCGAAGGTGTGGTTGGTGTACACATCCTGCAGCCACGTGGAGAACTCCACCACATTCACCTTCAGGTCGATGCCGATGGGCTTGAGCTGGGAGCGCAGCTGGTCTCCGAGCTCGGTGCCGTAGATGTTGGCGTAGGTCAGCGTAAGTTGAAGCGGCTTGTCGGTGGAATAGCCGGCTTCAGCCATGAGCGACTTGGCCTTGTTCTGATCATACGGGTACAGATTCGTCAGATCCTCGTAGCCGGGGTCGAGAGACGGGATCGGGCCGCCGAGCGCCTTGTCCGCACCGCCGCGAGAGGCGATGAGCTCCTTGTGGTTGATGGCGTAACGGATGGCCTGGCGAATGCGCTTGTCAGCCAGTTTGGAACCGGAAGCGTTGTTGAAGCCGAGCACGAACTTGTCGGTGCCGTTGCCGGCTTTGACCGTGTACTTGGCGGAATCGGACTTGAACGGTTCGGCGAGGTTCTCGGTAATCGGGGCGAGCACCTGCACGTCACCGGACTTCAGCGCATTGACCGCGGCGTTGTCGTCGGCCAGATACTTGACGACCACAGTGGGCGTCTTGGCCTTGTTCTTGCCCCAGTACTTCTCATTGGCCTTCAGCGTGATCGAGCTGTTTTCCACGAACTTGGCAACGGTGTAGGGGCCGGAGCCGACGGCCTGCGTCTTCAGGTCATACTTGGCATCCTTGTCGAACACGAGCCCTGCGCGACCGGTCAGGGTCCACAACAGGTTGGAGTTCGGCGTCTTGAGCGTGATCACCGCGGTGTCGGCGTCCTTGGCCTCCACCTTGCTGACGGCGGCGAGCGCGTCGGCGTCGTGGTAGCCCTTAGCGATCAGCTCGTTGATGGACCAGGCCACGTCCTCGGCGTCAAGTTTGTCGCCATTGGAGAAGGTCATGTTCTTATTGAGGTGGAAGGTGTAGGTCAGGCCGTCCTTGGACGTCTCCCAGCTGGAGGCGATGGCGGGAGCGACCTGGTTCTTGGAGTCACGTGCCACGATGCCTTCGTATACGTTGCCAATCAGGATCTGGTCAAGCGCGGAGCCGGCGGTGTTGCGGATGTCCAGATTGGTGGGGGCCAGTTTGAGGCCGATGGTCACGATGTCGGCATATTGGTTGCTGGACGAGGCCGACTTGTCATCTTTCTTACCGCCGAAAGCGAGCGTGACGCCGATGACGACCGCCACTGCCACGATGACGGCAATCAGTGAGATCAGCCACCACTTCGGGCCGTTTTTTTTCGGATTCTTTGCACGCGAGGCAAGGCTCGCATCTGTGGTTGCGCCGTCTTCGACGTGCGCACCATTGTCTTGAGACATGGTTCTTCCTCTGTATATGTTGTGTTCTACGGTTGGCCGCCACGCTGGGTCGACCACCGCAGGCCATCATAGCCATGGGACTGTAGAATTGCGCATGAAATCCATCTTGAATCTGGAGGGTTATCATGCTGGTCGCCGTTGATATCGGCAATACGAACATCGTGCTGGGCTTTTTGGATGGCGATACCATCGCCGGCACCTACCGCATCACCACCAAAGCCAACCATACGTCTGATGAGTATGGGCTGTTTCTGACTGAATTCCTGAGAATGAGCGGTTTTCAGCCATCCGATGTGGACGATGTGATCATCTGTTCGGTGGTGCCGAAAGTGATGCACTCCTTCCGTTCGTCCATCGTCAAATTCCTCGACATTGATCCGATGGTGGTGGGACCGGGCATCAAGACCGGTATGAACGTGCGCGTTGACGATCCGAAATCGCTGGGTGCGGATATTCTGGCCGACTGCGCCGGTGCCTATTACGAGTATGGCGGCCCAGTGCTGGTGGCTGATTTCGGCACCGCCACCACGTTCACGCACGTGAGCGACAAGGGCGTGGTCGATTCCGGCGTCATCACCACCGGCATCCGTGCCGGTGCGGCCGCTCTGTGGGGAGATACGGCCCAGCTGCCGGAAGTGGAAATTACGCGACCGGATACGATTCTGGGCACCAACACCAAGACCTGCATGCAGGCCGGTTTGTATTACACGTTCTTGGGCGGTGTGGAGCGCACGATTCGTCAGTTCCGCAGAGAGCTCGGAGGCGAGGATTTCAAGGTGATCACCACCGGTGGCCTCGGTCGAGTGTTTGAGAATGACACCGAGCTGATTGACGTGTATGACCCGGATTTGATTTTCAAGGGCATGGCGCACATCTACTCGCGCAATGTGAAGTGACGTAGTATGCAGGAATCGGCCGCGTATAGCGCGGTCGATTCCGACCCAACCCCGAATCCCTACTTAATCGTAAAGCCCTGATTGAAGCCGTATTCTCGGAGGTCTTTCTGCCATTGGGCCAGGCCGTCGGAGAGACTGACTTTCTTGCCGGGCTTCTCCAATGGTTCGAGCGGGTTGCCTTCCTTGTCCTTCATACCCATCTCAATGGCTTCCTGTCGCTGCTGATAGGCGTGGAAACTGCCGGACCACTCGTATGCCTGGCCCACCGTCGATTTGAAGTCACTGCGCGCATACACTTCGAACGGCAGATACTGGTATCCGACCGACACATCCTCGGCGGCCTCCGACAGTACCCGGTTGAACTTCTGCCCGCCGAAATACGGGATTTCAATGCCACGGTCATTGGTAATCGTGGTTTTATCCAGAAAATCAGCGGAATTCAGGGTGGCGTAATCGGCCGGAAAGGCACCGCCGTCTACACGCGCGCTAATGCCTTGGGCGTCATGCGCCACAAAGTCCACGAAACGATAGGCCGCATCCGGCTTACGGGTCAATTGCAACACGGTCAGCGCCGAGCCGCCATTTTCGGCGTTGGCAGGCTGGCCATCATAGGTGGGCATGGGAGCCACGCGCCACAGACCGGCCGCGCCCGGCACATTGGACAGCAGCAGCGACGGCATCCAGGCCCCAGAGAACACGGAGGCGATGGTACCGGTGCCCACACGGCGCTTCCATCGGTCGGACCATGTGGCGGAGGTGGTGTCAACAAGCCCCTCATCGATCATTTTCTGCCAGAATTCGGTGAACCGTTGGGTGCCGGCGTCCTCATCCAAATCGATGGTCACGGTTTTGCCGTCGGCCGACGTGTGGAACGGCTGACCACCGGCGAGCCAGACCATCGCGTCATAGAAACTGCCGTCGCCCGAGTCGGCGGCGATATACGCGCCGATCTCCTTGAGCTTTTCGGCGGCCTCGTAATAGTCATCCCAAGTCTTGATCTTGGTGGCGTCCACGCCGGCTTGGCGGAACACGTCTTCGTTGTAGAAGAAGCCCATCGGGCCCGAATCCATGGGCAGCCCGTAGGTACGGCCGGCGAGCTGCACGGACGACCATGTGCCGAGGGTAAAGAAGTTGGAATAATCCGAGCCGATTTTGTCGGTCAGATCAAGCAATTGGCCGGAGACCGCGTACTGCAACAGTGCATAGTATTCGATTTGAGCCACGTCCGGCGTGCCGTAACCGTCCTGAATGGCGGTGTTGAGATTGCCATAGCCGGAGATGTTGGTCCATTTCACGCGGATGTCCGGATTGGCTTTTTCGAAACGGCGGATGACCTCCCCCATGCTCGGTTCCCAGCTCCATACGCTGATCTCCGTACGGTTGTCGTCCGTGGCCTGCCCGCACGAGGCCAGGGATACGGAAAGGATGGCAGTCACTGCTATGGTTGCCATTCTTTTGATTCGCTGTCCGATCACTCGCATGGTGACGAGTGTACTAGGCGGGGCTTAAAACGGTAAAAGCCCCGTGACGGGATTCGTCACGGGGCTTTGTGTATCAGGTGAGATTAGCTAGGCAGTCTCAGCGAGGGTTCAAGGCTTACTTCACGGTGAAGCCCTGATCCTTGCCGTAATCCTGCAGTGCCTTCTGCCAAGCGGCGATACCGTCAGTCAGCTTCTGGTCGCCGGTGTAGGACTTGCCAAGGTAGTCGCCGAAGATGGTGCGGGCCTTGACCTCGTAGGGCAGGAACTGGTAGTCGGAGGACACGTTCTCAGCAGCCTGAGCCAGAACCTCGTTGTACTTCTGACCACCGAAGTAGTCAACGTCCTCGCCATCGGCGTTCTTCACAGTGGTGGTGTTCTTGAAGGAGTCGGACTCCATGGAGGCCTTGTCAGCCGGGAATGCACCGCCGGCCACACGGGTGGCCACGCCGTCGCCGTGGTTGGCGTACTCGATGAACTGGTAAGCAGCGTCAGCCTTCTTGGTGGAGGCGAGCACAGCCAGCGAAGAACCACCGTTCTCGGAGTTGGTGGTGGAGCCGTCAGCGGTCGGCATCTGGGTCACACGCCACTTGCCAGCGCCGTCAGCAGCGGAGTTGGCCAGGTTGGCAGGCATCCAAGCGCCAGTGAACAGGGAGGCGATGGTGCCGTCGACCATGCCCTTGAACCAGTCCTCAGACCAGCCAGCGGTCTTGGTGTCGAGCAGGCCCTCGTCCAGCAGCTTCTGCCAGAAGTCGGTGAAGGTCTTGACGCCCTTGTCCTCGGTCAGGTTGACGGTGACTTCGGAACCATCGGAAGAGGTCTGGAACGGCTTTGCACCGGCCAGCCAGGTCATGGAGTCGAAGAAGCCGGCGTCACCGGTGTCGGAGGTGATGTAGTAGTTGTCGCCCAGAGCGTGAATCTTCTTGGCGGCGTCGTAGTACTGATCCCAGGTCTTGATCTGCTCGGCGTCAACACCGGCCTTGTCGAAGACCTCCTTGTTGTAGAAGAAGGCCATTGGGCCGGAATCCATCGGCAGGCCGTAGACCTTGCCGGCGAACTGCACGGAAGCCCACGGGCCAGGGGTGTAGAAGTCGGAGTAGCCGGAGGTCTTGTCGGTGATGTCCAGCAGGTTGCCCTTGATGGCGTACTGCGGGATGGCGTAGTACTCAACCTGAGCGACGTCCGGAGCACCGGAGCCAGCCTCGATGGCGTTATCAAGCTGGGTGTATTCCTTGGTGTTGGTGCCGACGTTCTTGAGATCGACCTTGATGCCGGTCTTCTTGGTGAAGTCCTTGGCAACCTGGGTCAGCGTGGGCTCCCAAGCCCACACGGTGATTTCGGTAACGTCCTTATCTTGAGCCGGCTTGCCACTGGCGGTGTCGGAACCGCAGGCGGCAACGGAACCCAGCATGGCAACCGCACCGGTAAGTGCAATGGCCTTCTTAGCAACGGTGAACTTCATCGTTCTGTTCTCCTTCCTTGGATCGCCTTTCGGCGGTCTGCAGTGATTGTCACCACAACAGCATGGCAACTCTCCTCGTCGTCATGCTATCGTGAACCATCACTCTATGGTTCAGTAGTCACAAAACGGCTTTGTTTCGCCACTTTGTAGCTATGGTTGCGATAACATCTTTTATTATACACATTCTTCGGCAACACGCCATCTTGGTATCGCAATCCGCGCGCCACTGCTCCCATGGCATAAGAAAATCGGGCGCTCCGAAGAGTGCCCGATCCTGTTATCGCAACCTCCCGCTACAGAAACCACAGGAGGAAGTCTGCTGTGATTGCCGTTACTTCACCTGGTAGCCCTGCTGCTTGGCGTAATCTTGCAGGTCCTTCTGCCAGGAAGCCACGGCATCGGAGAGCGTGGTCTTGCCGGTGTAGGCATCGCCGGCGTAGTCGCCGAACTTGCCGCGAGCGTAGACCTCGAAGGGCAGGAACTTGTAGCCGGTGGACACATTGGCTGCGGCCTTGGCCAGCTCCTCGTTGAACTTCTGCCCGCCGAAGTACTCGTGGGCCTTGCCGTCGGAGTCGGTCAGGGAGGTCATGTTGAGGAAGTCGTCGGACTTGAGGGTGTCGTTGTCGGCCGGGAAGGCGCCGCCGTCAACACGGGTCTTGATGCCCTCGGCGTCGTGGCAGGCGTATTCCATGAACTTGTAGGCGGCGGCGACCTTGTCCTTGTCGTCGGACTTCACGATGGCCAGCGAGGAACCACCGTTCTCGGAGTTGGTCTCGGAGCCGTCTGCGGTCGGCATCTGGGCGATGCGCCACTTGCCGTCACCGTTCGGAGCGCCGGAAAGCAGGTTGTACGGCATCCAAGCGCCGGTCAGCAGGGATGCGATGGAGCCGTCATCCAGACCCTTGTTCCAATCGTCGGTCCAGCCGACGGTCTTGGTGTCGATGAGATCTTCGTCGATCATCTTCTGCCAGAAGTCGGTGAAGGTCTTGACGTTCTTGTCACCGGTCAGGTTGATGGTCACGGTCCCGCCGTCCTTGGAGGTCTCGAACGGGGTCGCGCCGGCCAGCCAGGTCATGGAGTCGAAGAAGCCGGCGTCACCGGAATCGGAGGTGATGTAGGAGTCCACGGCGCGAATCTTCTTGGCGGCCTCGTAGAAGTCGTCCCACGTGCGCACCTGGGTCGGATCGACGCCGGCCTTGTCGAAGACGCCCTTGTTGTAGAACCAGGCCATCGGGCCGGAATCCATCGGCAGGGCGTAGACGCCGTCATTGATGTTCACCGAGGACCACGTGCCCGGGGTGTAGAAGTCCTTGAAATCGGAGGCACCGAGATCGGAAAGGTTCTCGAGGTGGCCGCGAATCACGTATTCGGGCAGTGCGTAGTATTCGATCTGGGCGATGTCCGGAGCACCGGAGCCTGCCTCGATGGCGTTGGACAGTGCGTTGTACTCGTCCTTGTTGGTGCCGGCGTTGGTCACCTTCACCTTAATGTTCGGGTTCTTGGCCTCGAATCCCTTGACCGTACGAGGCAGTGTGGAATCCCAGGACCACACGGTCAGCTCGACCTTCTTATCAGAGGAGCCGGTGCTTCCGCCATCCCCGGCAGAAGTGGAACCGCAGGCAGCTACAGAGGAGAGCATGGCCACAGCACCAATCAGGGCAATTGTCTTCTTGCCGAACTTCATCGTTCTTTCCTTCCTTGTTATGGGAAACGACGGGACTTGGCGTTTTGTTCCAAGCCTTGTATCGTTTTAAGAAACGGTACCACATGTTTTATGTTTACGCAAACACGACACGTCGCACCATGGTGACTAACCGCAAACCGAAGGAGATGCATCCCGCTCATGACCACTCACAACAGCCAGTATTCCGCCGAAACCACCCATCCCGACAAGCAGGAAAGCAGCCCGGCGCCGACCGCCGCCGGCACCACGGCCAGTAACGTCTCCACAACTGGCAACGCAACCACGCCGGACGCCAGCATCGCCCTCAACGCCGACGCCACTCCGGTAGCCGACGTTCCCCCGCGTCTGTTCGGCTCATTCGTAGAACATCTGGGCCGCTGCGTCTACGGCGGCATCTACGAGCCCAGCCATCCCACCGCCGACGAAAACGGCTTCCGCCAAGACGTGCTTGACCTGGTCAAGGAGCTGGGCGTCACCTGCGTGCGCTACCCCGGCGGCAATTTCGTATCCAACTACAACTGGGAAGACGGCATCGGCCCACGCGAGAATCGCCCCGTGCGCCGCGACCTGGCCTGGCATTGCACCGAAACCAACGAGATGGGCATCGACGACTTCTACCGCTGGAGCCAGAAAGCCGGCACCGAAATCATGCTTGCCGTCAACATGGGCACCCGGGGTCTGAAGGCCGCGCTCGACGAGCTCGAGTATGTCAACGGCGCGCCCGGCACCGCTTGGGCGGATCAGCGCGTGGCCAACGGCATCGAGGAGCCGATGGATATCAAGATGTGGTGCATCGGCAACGAAATGGACGGCCCGTGGCAGGTGGGCCACATGAGCCCGGAAGAATATGCCGGCGCGGTGGACAAGGTGGCCCACGCCATGAAGCTCGCCGAGTCCGGTCTCGAACTCGTGGCCTGCGGTTCCTCGGGTGCCTATATGCCGACCTTCGGCACGTGGGAGAAGACCGTGCTCACCAAGGCTTACGAGAATCTCGACTTCGTCTCCTGCCATGCCTACTACTTCGACCGCGGCCATAAAACCCGGACCGCCGCCTCCATGCAGGACTTCCTGGCCTCTTCCGAAGACATGACCAAGTTCATCGCCACCGTCTCGGACGCGGCCGATCAGGCGCGAGAAGCCAACAACGGCACCAAAGACATCGCCCTGTCCTTCGACGAATGGGGCGTATGGTATTCGGACAAGTGGAACGAGCAGGAAGACCAGTGGAAGGCGGAGGCCGCGCAGGGTTTGCACCACGAGCCATGGCCTAAGTCTCCGCATTTGCTGGAAGACATCTACACCGCGGCCGACGCGGTGGTCGAAGGTTCCCTGATGATCACCCTGCTCAAGCACTGCGATCGCGTGCGTTCCGCCTCGCGCGCCCAGCTGGTCAACGTCATCGCCCCCATCATGGCCGAGGAACATGGCCCGGCATGGCGGCAGACCACGTTCTACCCGTTCGCCGAAGCCGCCCTTCACGCGCGCGGCCAGGCCTACGCTCCGGCCATCAGCTCCCCCACCATCCATACCGAGGCATATGGCGACGTGCCGGCCATCGACGCGGTAGTCACGTGGGATGAACAGGCCCGCACCGGTCTGCTGCTTGCCGTCAACCGCGACGCCAACACCCCGCACACGCTCACCATCGACCTTTCCGGGCTGCCCGGCCTGCCCGGTCTCGGCACGCTCGCGCTCAGCAAGGCGCAACTGTTGCATGAGGACGATCCGTACCGCACCAACACCGCCGAAGCGCCCGAAGCCGTCACGCCGCAACCGCTCGACATTGCAATGAACGCCACCGGCACCTGCACGGCAACGCTTCCCGCCATCTCCTGGATCAGCGTGGAATTCCACGGCTAAAAGACGGAGAGTCACGCCCGTACCAAGTACAGTCAAGTCCAATACGACCAGGGCCCGTCAATCACCATACGATTGACGGGCCTTGTCATTCACTTCGGATATTTCGAACCATGGATTCATCAGGCGCAGGCCAACGCCGGTGAGGACTCGCGCAGGGAGAGGCTATAGGGGGCCTCGATGGTTTGGGCAGGAGCGCGACTGCCGGATTCGACCTGTTGGATGATGGATTCGACGGCCAGTCGGGCGATGGCTTCCCTGCCGGGGTTAACGGTGGAAAGAGACGGCACCATGTAGGCCGATTCCTCCACGTCATCGAAGCCGATAACGCGAACATCATCCGGCACGGCAACGCCGCGTTCGCGCAGTTCACGCAGCACGCCCCACGCCAGCAAGTCATTCAAAGCGAACACGGCATCGAATTGCAGGCCACTCTCCAGCATGGTGTCCACCGCGACCAAACCGTCGGCGCTCCCCCAGCCTTGGGTTTCGATAAGCAGACTGTCATCACAGGGGATGCCGCGCGCGGCCAGCGCCTCACGATATCCGTGGGTGCGGATGGAGCCCGACGAGAAATCGTGCTCGGGGTGGGGCACGGCACCGACTACGGCGATGCGGCGGCAACCGGCATCAAGCAGGTGATAAGTCGCGGCGGCGGCCCCTTCGCGATTGCGAATCACTACGTGCGGCGCGTTGACGCCGAACAAACGTTCACCCAACAGTACGAGCGGGTAATCGCCATCCAAAGCCGCGATATCGTCAACCGTCATCATCAGAGGGCTTAAGATGAGCCCGTCCGCGCTGTGCGTGCCCATCGATGCGATGCTTTCCAGCTCGCGGGCACGATTGTTAGTGGTGGATTCCACGATGACGCCGTAGCCATGTTGCCGGGCCTCGGCCAGAATATCCTCGGCGAGTTCGGAGAAGTACACCTGCCGCAGATCGGGAATAACCAGCTTGAGCAACCGGGTACGCCCGGAACGCAGGTTTCTGGCCGACGAGTTGACTTTGTATCCGAGCCTGTCGATGGCTTCCGCAATACGCGCGGCCATCGCCTCGCTCATATATGGCTGTTTGTTCAGAAAATTAGACACCGAGGCTACCGAAACACCGGCCTCATGGGCCACGTCCGCCATCGTCACTCTGTTTTTGCCTCGCACGGTGACCACCCTACCCGACTTTGCTGGAGATACGAAAACGACTCCCCTGCTACGATGAGCAGCAAGGGAGCCTTTCGGTAATTAGGCGCTATGCGCGGTTTTACAGCTTGACGACGAGTACGCCGTTGGGCTGGATGGCGGCCGTGTGCTCGGACTCGTTGACCTGGGCCAGCGAGGCGACCAGCGGTTCGCCTTCCACGTCCACGACCGCAACATCGTGGGTGCGGTTGAACAGGAACACGAAGTGGTTCTCGCCAGTTTCGTCCGCACGCTCGACGCGCAGCACTTCACCGCGATCGTCCTCAGCCGAAGTCTCGATGCCGAGTTCCTCCAGCAGCACGGGCAGGCTCTTGGCCAAACCCTCACGGCCGAGACGGGCACCGACGTATGCGGCCTTGCCGTCGCCGAAGTCGTTGACGGTGATGGCGGGAGCGCCGTCGAAACCGGTCCACTTATCTGCCTTGAAGGAGGCGACCACGTGAGCGGTATCGGCCACGGAGGTGATCACGTCGGCGAAATCGTGCGCCACGGTTCCGTTGTCCAAGTCAAGGTGGTCCATGGCACCGGGGAAGTCGTTGCCCATCGGGGCGAATTCCTCAACGCGCACACCCACCACGTCACGGATGGAACCGGGGTAGCCACCCAGCCAGACGTGATCCTTGTCGTCCACCAGACCGGTGTAGTAGGTCACGAACAGCTTGCCGCCGTTCGCCACATACTCGCGCACGCGGCGCGTGGTCTCTTCGGACAGGATGGTCAGGCTCGGCAGCACGACGGCTTCGTACTCGTCCCAAGGGCCGCGAACCGGCACCACGTCTGCGGTCAGACCGTTGTCCGCCAGCGCGCGGAACCACGCGAGCGGCTCGGTCCAATGGCGTACCTCCTGAGTAGGCGTGGCGGTGTGTTCCGTAGCCCACTGGGACTCGTAATCGAAGACGACGGCGACCTTGGACTTGACCAGCTTGGTGCTCAGCAGGCCCTCGTCAGCAAGCTTGTTGAGGTCGGCACCCAGCTCGCACACATCGCGGAAGATCTGGGAGTCGGGGCCCGCGTGAGGAACCATCGAAGAGTGCCACTTCTCGGCACCGGCCTTGGACTGGCGCCACTGGAAGTAGCAGATGGCGTCGGAGCCCATGGCCAAGTGGGCCAGGGAGTCGCGCACCAATTCGCCGGGCTCGACGCGATAGTTGATCGGGCGCCAATTGACGGCGGAGCTGGAGTGCTCCATGAGGAACCACGGATTCTTGCGGGCGATGCCGTCACATAGGGAGGCCGAGTAAGCCAGCTCGTCGAAGTGAGCTTCGCCAGGCGTGAAGTAGTGATCGTTGGACACGAAGTCCACGTCGTAACCCCACTTGTCGTAATCGATGCCGGCACCGCCGGCGGAGACCATGAAGTTGGTGGTCTGCGGCTTGGGGGCGATCTCGAGCAGGGCGTCGCGCTCGGCCTTGTAAAAGTCGAGCAGGGCGTCGGAGCTGAAGCGCTTCCAGTCAAGCAGCTTGCCCGGGTTCATGAAGTTGCCGTCGCCGATGAAGCGCGGCGGGATGATCTCGGAAAAATTGTTCATGCGCTGCGCCCAGAATGCGGTGCCCCAAGCGTCGTTGACGGCGTCGATGGTGCCGTACTTCTTCTCGCACCACTTCTGGAAGGCGCGCTCGGCGTCTTCGGAATAGTCGAAGCGGTTGTGGCAGCCGTACTCGTTGCTCACATGCCAAGAGACCACATAGGGGTTGTCCTTGTAGTGCTCGGCCATCTTGCGGCACAAGCTGAGCGCGTAGTCAAGGAAGACCGGGCTGGTGGCGCGCCAGTGCTGGCGGGCACCGGGCTGGCAGACGTCGCCGCGGTAGTCGACCCAGAGGATCTCCGGGTGGGCCTGGGTCATCCACATCGGCGGGGATGCGGTGCCGGAGGCGAGATCGACGGCGATGCCGGCCTTACCAAGCTTGTCGATGACGCGGTCGAGCCAATCGAAGTCGTACACGCCTTCTTCGGGCTCAAGCTTGGCCCAGGAGAAGATGGCCACGGAGACGAGGTTGACGCCGGCCTGCTGCATGAGGGCTACATCTTCGTCCCACACTTCCTCAGGCCATTGGTCGGGGTTGTAATCGCCGCCGTACCAGATGCGGGGCTTGTTGCCCGCAAGCGGCTGCGGCCACTTGAACTCTTTACGTTCCATGATGATTCAGCTCCTTTATTGAATTTTATCGATAATCTGCGTCTACGGGAATAAATTCCTCACGTTGCACAGACACACAAGGAGGCACCTGCACAATTCTCAACAATGCGAATATCTGCATAGGTGCCTCCTTCTGTTAGTGGTTATGCCTTTATCTCGGCTCCCTCCACCAGAAGGGAGCCAAAGTACGCTCACTCCTTGACGGCGCCTGCGGCCAGGCCGGACTGCCAGTACTTCTGCAGGCACAAGAACGCGATGACCAAGGGGATGATCGTGATCAGGGAGCCCGTGATCACCAGGTTCTGGATCGCCTGGCCGCCCGCGGTCGAGGCCTGGTCCTTCCACTGGTTCAGGCCGATGGTCAGCGGGTACCAGTCCGCGTCCTTGAGCATGATCAACGGCAGGAAGTAGTTGTTCCACGTCGCCACGATCGTGAACAACGCCGTCGTCACGATGCCCGGAGCCAACAGGGGCAAGGAAATCTGCCAGAACGTGCGGAACTCGGACGCGCCGTCCACGCGCGCCGCCTCCAGCAGCTCCTGGGGCACGGCCTGCTCGCTGAAGATCCACATCAGGTACAAACCGAA